>Ga0098039_1000297_pt1 | contig 22328 bp, 30 predicted proteins | sample 6_EtaG_FD_75047 | JGI IMG/M metagenome (GOLD analysis project Ga0098039, IMG submission 75047) | Marine viral communities from the Subarctic Pacific Ocean - 6_ETSP_OMZ_AT15160 metaG | ecosystem: Environmental > Aquatic > Marine > Oceanic | place: Pacific Ocean | collected 2015-01-08 | reverse complement strand
GCAACTGACAGCAGCAGCGGAACCGACTACTCCGACATACACAAAGGCAGAATAGGGAGTAGGTGAAATGGCGTTGGACGGCTCTGATTGTCTATCTGACTATTTGCATTTACGATTTCATGGTGATTCCCATTTATTACGGGATTGCCAGAATGGGATTGGACTTGGCAGATTACATGAGCCACTTGCAGGAAATTGAAGACCCGTTAGTTCAGATGGAATACTTGAAGAAATTGGTTAGTCAGCATGAGCCTTTCACGTTGAAAGGGGGCGGGCTATTCCATCTGGCTTTTGGTGCTTTATTAACAGGAAGCGTATTCGGGAAAAATGATTAGGAGGGTCTTATGACTCAGCAAGAACAACAGGTTTCACCAGAGGAAACCATCGAAACACTTCAACAGTTGTTGAACATAAAGAACAACCGAATAACCGAGTTGGAGTTCGGCATTCTTACCTCACAGAAAAGCGAGGCCAAGATGCGGGAAAGGGTTGAGGAACTGGAGAAGGCCGAGAGCAACGGCGCGGTCAAGGACGCGGGGGAGCTCGTCGAAGTGAGGGACTGATGCCAAGAACAACGGACATCCTACAGGTGAGAAACGGCCTCCAATTCATCCGGGATCACGGATGCGGCGGTGTGCACCTCCTGGAAAAAACGGTCAAGCGAGTGGAAGCATTCGGGTGGTTGTCCTTGGTGCTCATCTCCCTCTCGCTGTCCATGAACTGCTTTATTCTGTGGTCTCTCTACAGATGACGCAAGGCGCGGATCGCGGCGATTTGGAAAAGGAGTTAATTGAGGCCCGACAAGAAATTGTGGAATTAAAAGCCCGGACCAAGACCACACTTACTGGTTCGGAATTTTTGACCATAGTTTTAGTCGGGCCTCTCTGACGTCTTCTTAGCGTTCGTGGCTTTGGGTGTAATCATCGTTTGGAAAGTGACGTCGAAGCCGGCAGAGGTGGCACCACACCTTGACATAATACTCGTAGCGTTTGCGATATTCGCAAATCCTGTGACGGCCGCCGCCGGGGTAATAGTAGGAAGGATGAAGGAAGGAGATAAGAAAGAATGAAGAAGCGCAAGTTTGGCACACCATCACTGAAGGTTGGTTTCTCGATGGGCAGTTTTAATCTGCCCAAGTTCTGGTCTTTCAGGGTTCCCATTGGCGGTGGTATTTACATGGGTGGAGGCAAGCTGATTGTCGGCTCCTTGTCTGCGGTAGCTATTGGATTTCTTGCGTCCCTCTTCCTTCTTGTTTCCAGTGGGGAGCAACAGATCCAATTCCCTATGCTGGGCGCGTCCTACGAGGCCCCCTCCATGGTGGGCCACGCCATAGTGGACGCGGAGTTTCCAGCGGACAGAAGTCAGACTTTGCAACTCAACATACCGCAGGGGACAAGGTTGGATCTGGTTAGATTCGAGAACATCAGCTTGGGCAAGGGCGGTCTGACCGACGCCTTCCAACTCACGGGCACCTCGACCACCGACATGATAACCATTGAGGAGGTTGTCATCGAGGACTCAGAATTTCCCACGATGGATTGGGCCTCGGGCTACATTTACACCATCAATGCCACCTCCTCGGTGGTGGCGGCGGGTCACACGTTCAGCCCCACCATGGCGTCCACCACCAACGACGTCAGCATGAGTTCAACCCGCGGCGCGGTCACCTACGACGCCAAGGACATGACGGTGGACCGAATAATTATCAGGCAGACCACAACCGGGGGTGACGTCCTTATCAAGAAACTCCACCTCAAGAACGTGAACGCCCACACCGGGGCCTTCAATGCCGACTATTTTGAGATAGGAACCCTGACACTCATCAATGTCAGGGTGGGAGATGACGGGGACATAGACAGTGCCGATTTGGTCATCAACTCCACGGTGGAAGTCAACACCCTGAACGACGGGGTACAAGAGCAACCAGTTTTCATAAGGTAGGTCGAAATGAATATACTTAGCCTGTTTTCCAAGGTGCGCCCTCAGGTCTTTATAGCAATATGCTTCCTTGGGACTATTGCTCTGGTGTCGGTCATGCAGGACGTGAACGAGATCGCCGGGGTGGCCGCCGCCGGAATCATAGCCTTGGCCAAGGACGTCATACAGACCGACGGCTCCTAGGCCCGCACACAGAACGGGGGCCCCGATTAAGAGGCCCCCGTCTTGGTGTCTCCGTTGGCCGGGGAGACGCCCCCCCGGGCCGTGGGCCATCAATGGTCCACCCCGCGGTCAGTAATCGTCCCCCTGAAAGAAAATCTCCTCCTCCCGGGCCGACATCTCGTAGTCGGGCAGGTGGTTGAACGTGTTGTTCGGGTCGCGGTGTCCGACTGAGGCATCAGGGTAATCTTTCAGCGCATCTTCCACGGTGGGGTAGGTTTTAATAAAAGCTTTCCTGCTTTGCCCGGCAAGGACAGAGCTGTCCTCATATACACCCCACTCGTACAATGAGTAGTCGCCATAAGTTGTATCGGGTTCTATCGTATGTGCCATGTTGGCCTCCTTGGCCTTGTTGTGAGATGGGCAACGGGGAACACGTCACCCATCCCGGGGTGAATACTTATTTCCAAACCTCGGGGTACATCCTCCTGATGTGGGCCCCTACCGCGGCGAAGTTCCCGTCCTCGTCCAAGAAGGACACCCACCCGCCCCCGTCCACGAACATGTCCTCGTTGGGATTGGTAGGGTCCACCATCAGGAAGAACCCGCGGTGTCCGTTCACGAGACGACGCACCCGGCTCTTCCACCTCCGGTTGTTGGGCCGGATGTCGAATCGCGGGTATCGCTCGTATGCGTCTTCCGTTATCAACTGGTCCTCGTCTAACATCCGTCACAACCCCCATATCCTGGAAGGTGTTTGCACACCGACCCGTCCGTTACCATTTCCTCCAGATCGAAATCGACCTCGCGCCACACCAGCTGCGAGACATGATTGTTGTCCGACGCGCCTTCCCAAGCCGGGTCTACGTAGAAGACGCCCTTGACGGGCACCCAGCCGTTGACGCCGAAACCGTCGTCCAAGTAGGCCGAGCCCCCGTAGGAGACCTTGCCGACCACGACCTCGCTGTCCCGGGTCCGGGGCCTTCGCACCCAGAACCACGTGCCCGAGTCCGATGTTCCTCCCCATCTGTTCAATTGTGCCATCTACAACCTCCTTTTGATTGGCCCCGGACTTGCCACCGGGGCTGTGGTTTACGCCCCTGCCGTAGCAGGGGTGGCTCGCCTTAAATCAGGCTATATGTTGTGTACGTGCCATGCCATGCCCGCATAGATACCCTTATCGGCAACCTGTAAATAGTTCTCGCAAGCAAAGCCCATAGTCAATTCACAATCAGAGCAAATGAGATAGGACGGTGATATCCGGACGGTTCCCAGGTTTTCACAACCCTGACTTCCTGTATGGGTAACGTGTTCACATTGGCACTTTTCTTCAGTTGTCATCATTGCATTTACCTCCTGCAATTTGTTTCTGGTATCCCTGACTCCCTTGCGGGAGTTTCGTCCTTCGCGGACTCGTCAGAGGGAGCGAACCAGAGGCTCGACGGATCGAGCAACTGGCCTTTTGGTCCTTGCGACCTCTGCCGCCTCCTCCTCGGAGGTGCAGATAATCGTCTGGGTCAATCCGGGGCCCCAGGTGACCGCCCACGAGAAAGTCCCGAACCGATTGGGGAACCGAGTAATTGTTGCCATTTTGTCCTCCTCTGGACTTGTTTGTGTGCGCTCGATCTATGGAAATTATATCATACCTTTGTCTTTCTGTCAAGTATTTACCCTTCGATGACCTCGATTCCCACCGCGGCCTCGTCTTCCCGGAGCATTTCAAGGATGTAGTCGGGGTCCTCGTCTGCGGGGATGTCCACCCATTCGTCGTTGTTGTCGTGGCCCCATTGGTTGTAAATGCTCACCAAGGTGTTCATGTCCATGTCTGCGAAGCAGTACCACATGCCGCCCGCCACCGCCCCCACCTTGGTCAGCGTTATGGACGAACTGTGCTTTGCCGCGATGGCCGGGTTGTTGATCTGCACTATCATTGGGTCCTCCTGTTCTCTGTTCTCTCCGTTATAATAAAATTATAACATACCTTTGTCTCCCTGTCAAGTATTCCTCATGTCCCCTCCTTGTCTGGCCCTCAAGTCTGTGTTATCCTTTTCTTGGAGGTGTACTATGACGACGGACACCAGCGTCCCCCTCACCATGGAGGACGTCAACAGATCGGCCATATCCCGGGACACCGGGTCAACGGTGGAGCACATAAGCCGGATATTCAACCCGGAGAGGGCCCACATGCCCTCTCTTAAGCTTGCCCGGAAGATATCGGTCTCCTTGGGTATCACCACCGACGAACTCTGTGCCTTCCTGGACCAGTTGGACAAACCCGACTTTTAGACAAATACTTGACAGAAGGTCAAACCTGTGATTTAATTTTGTAGTCGGGGATTTCCCGGCACAAATTGGTGATGGGGCGTTACTCACTAAGTCGGTGGCACAGTCCGGCTAACAAGTACGGGAGCCACCCCACCACCCAAGTCCGCCGAGGCGGATCACAGGGAGGCCGAGATGGCACAGGCACAGAGCACGAAGATTGAAGAATTGACCGTAGAGGAAATACGCGCCAAGGTAGCACAGATGCGCAAAACCCTCACCAAGATGGAGAAGGCCCAAGCCGACCCCCGGGCCCTCGGAAGCATGAGATCCAAGCTTCTCAAGATAGAGGCCGAGTTGAAGGAACGGGATGAGGAGGCCGGAGTCGGGGACGTCGAGGACACCGGGGAGGCCTCCACAGAGGTCGCGGAGGCGCAAGCCCACAATTCCAGGATTTCCAAGCACGCGAAACGGGTCTCCAACGCGGAAGACAGAAAAACACGCAAACGCGAAAAATCGGGAGCCGCCACCACCGCCACCACCGTCACCCAATCCCCGGTTGTCCCCTACTGCCTCTGCGGATGCGGGCGCGGCAACAACGCCAAGAGGCTGTTCGTGCAGGGCCACGACGCGAGGATGAAGGGGTACATCAGCCGCGTCGAGAAGGGCACCATGTCCGTGGACGACCTTTCCGAATACACCCGGGGCATACTCGCACAAGCCGCGGAGGGCACGCTGGCCCTCGATCCCAAGTGGTGGACGATCTCCGACGGCACCCCGCTTTCCAAGTTATTCGACCCGGTCTAGCTTCGTACTTCCTGGATTTCCCGACCGGGTTCTCCACAGCCCCGGGGCCCTCCGCCCGGGGCTTTTTTTTGTCACACGTCACCGTGTCACCTCGTCACTTGTCACCGCGGTGACCTGTCACAACCCCCTGTGACCGTAGAAAAAAAGAGAACCCCCCAACCCCCCACCACGCGCCCGGTGATCCCGAGCCCCGCCCTCCGATGACACCCCTATTGCGTATCCGTCAAGCATCTGGTACGATAGGATGGTGGACGGGGCCGCCCCTCCTTTTGGGTTTACTAGTCATCTTTGATACGGTTCGACTCGCTGGCCCCGTTCGCACACAGGAGAAGTAAACATGGGAGAAGAAATTGTACGTCCGGAAGACCAACAGAGCCAACCCTCGGCCGAGTCCTTCCGGGTCCCCGCAAGCGACAACAAGGGCCATTCCTCACGGATTTGGGCCCGCATACAACCCGGCATGGACAGACAGTTGGAGACCGTGGTCTCCTCCAAATGGTTCCCGTATCGGTCCAAGGGCGACGTCGTGAGGCACGCCCTCACCAGACATTTCGAATGGCTGGAGACCTTGGCCCCCATACCTTCCGTCACCAGACAAGTGGACGCTATTGTCGAGTTGGTCCGGGACGAGGAGTACAACACCGATTTCCAGGAGGTCTTCGAGAGGCTAGCGGGACAGGTGTCTCGCCACCTTGCATCGGGTAGGAACGACCTCGCCCTGACCTTGGTCAGGAGGGTGGTGGACCAGATAGAGCACATGCCCGAAGATTCCTCTTGGAGGGACGTGTACATGGAAGAGGTGGAGAGGAGGTTTGCCCACATGCTGGCCGGGGGCAAGGCTTCCTTCAAGAATCTGCTCTCGTGAACCCGGCGACACTACCGTCCCCCAATCAACTGGCCCCGGTGCCCGACCAGTATTCGTCGTGGTATCCGGGCCAAGACCAAACCTTTTCGCGGGTCATGTCTTGGATGGCGTCCGACCAAAAATTCCTTTGCGTGGAGGCCCCGACGGGGTCGGGCAAGAGCCTCCTTTCCGTTCTGTCCTCCATGGTGTCCGGGAAGCGGGCCGCCATACTGACGGCAACCAAGGGGTTGCAGTCCCAGCTACTGACCGACTTTTACGGCTCCGTCACCGACATCAGGGGACAGGCCAACTACTCGTGTCTGGCGGGGGAAGACCTCGGGATAACCGTCCAAGAAGCTTCTTGTCACGCCGGGGTGCCGTGTACCCTGCGCCACAACGGTTGTTTGTACTATGACCAGAGAAGCGCGGCGTCCCGGGCTCCCATAACGGTCACCAATTACGCATATTGGCTGGCTCAGGTGAACCACTCCGACGGCATAGGCGAAAGGGATCTCCTCATATGTGACGAGGCTCATCTCGCGTTTCAGGCTTTGGAGTCTTTTGTCTCGGTTCGCGTTGGTCGGGACGAACTGGAAAAGACCGGATGCAGATTTCCGCAGACGGCCATGGACGATTGGGATCAATGGAGGACGTGGGCGCGGGGCGCATGGTCGCGCGTATCGGATTTCTCCGATTCTCTGAGGACGGACATACAAGATGCGGCCACCGAGGGGCGACGCCTTGAGGGGAAGCACACGAGAGAATATCGCCGTCTACAAGGGCTGGCTCGACGTCTGGAGTCGATTTACAAGTCCTCCGGAAGATGGAGTTGGCAGGGCAACCGGGGCTCTTGGTCCTTTGTCCCCCTTTGGCCCGCGGACTACGGACACCTTTTGTTTGGATCGGCCAAGAAGGTCATCCTGATGTCGGCCTTTATGACACCCAAGACCGCCGATCTGCTGGGAATCGAGGACCCGCCTTTTGTCTCGGCCCCCTCCGGATTCCCCGCATCCAACACCCCGGTCAAGCACGTGTCAACGGTGCGGCTCAACTTCCGATCCTCGGACGAGGACATCAAAGCTTGGGTTTCCCGTATCGACCAGTTGATAGACCGGAGACTCGACAGGAAGGGCATCGTCTTCACGGTGTCTTACAACAGAAGGAACACCCTTCTGAACCTGTCCCGGCATCGGGACATCATGATGTCCCACGGGACTTCCGACGTCGTCCAAATGGTGGACGCCTTCCGCAAGGCTCCGGCCCCCCGCGTCCTTGTGTCGCCTTCCGTCACCTCGGGATGGGACTTCCCCGGAACCGACTGTGAATACATAGTCATCGGCAAAATCCCGTACCCCGACACCCGCCCCGCCGTGGTGAAGGCACGGACGAAAGAAGACAAGGATTGGACCAGCTATGTCGCCATGGGGGACATCGTACAGGAAGCCGGGCGCGGCACCAGATCCGCCTCCGACCAGTGCGAGGTTCTGTTGGTCGACGACAATTGGCTCTGGTTCTGGAATAGGTACAGGCATTTTGCCCCGGGCTGGTTCCACGACAGGATCGCCGGGTTCAAAATGATGGTTCACGACCCTCCGTGGGGGCCTCACCGATCCCCACCCGTTGACAGGGCGTCAAATTGGTGATTCAATGTGTAATGGGGATCAACCGGGCCCCACAATAACAAGAGGAGGTGTGGATATGACCACCCAACAGGGAGGCGCAAGCCTCAACCCGGAACTGATGTCTGAAGGGACGGGACTTCCGTCCGGAGACATGGTAGTTCAAGATTCGAGATTCGTCATTTGGGACTATGGAGGTAGGGGCCCTCAGGCCTTCGCTCTCCGCTGGACCTTGGAGGACAACTCGGGGCAGACTTACCAGCAACACTATAGTGCGGGAGACCCGACCCGCTGGCAACCGGGCGAAGAGGGAAAATTTGCTGTGGCGATGGGGGCGCAGACGGAATTGGCCAAGAACTCCAATGTCGGCTTTCTGATGACGGAGGTGATCAACGCGGGCTTTCCCGCGGACCGAATAACCGGGGACGCCTCGGTGTTCAAGGGCCTTTATGCCCTGTTTGAGCCCAAACAACAGCCGACAAGGGCCGGACTCCCCGCCGCGGCGGGAGTCGATGGAACCGTGCGACCACGTATGTCCATTGTTCCCACCGTCATCCACAATCTCCCTTGGGAGAACAGTGCAAGACCCGCATCGACCCCGGGGGGAGCACCGACCCCTCCCCCGGCCGCGTCCCCCTCTGGTAGCGTGGACGACTCCGCCATGGAGTTGGTCGTGAACATGTCCTCCGAGAAGCCTTCGGGATTCTCCATGCAGGACTTGGCCGCCGGGGTCTTCTCGACCCTCGCATCTCACCCAAACCGCGACCAGATAGCGGCCCGGGTGTTCTCCCCCGACTTCCGCGCCGTCCTAACGGCCCGGGGGTTCCAGGTCAGCGGGGACGGGGTTATAACCCCCGCCTCCTAGTTTCCCGGCGGGGGCTACACCAGCACCAGCCCCCGCCCTCATCAATTCACCGTGGAGTATACAATGACTAATATGGAAAGCTTGGGGTTCCTTCCCCCCTCTCAGGTCGTCCCCCGCCGGATCGTGGCCACCCTGTCCGGGCACGAGAAATCGGGCAAGACCGACATGGCCCTCCGGACAGCCCCGGAGCCCGTGTTCTTCATCTCCCTAGACATGGGAACGGAAGGAGTGGTTCACAAGTTCGTGGATCGGGACATCAAGATGTACGAGGTCAAGGTTCCCCGCAACCAGCCCAAAGAGGTGTACGTGGGAATCTGGAACGACCTGTTAATGAGGATTCGGGCGGTCTTGGACAACAACCAAGGCTCCTTGGTGATTGACACCGAATCCGAGTGTTGGGAGTTGCAGAGGCTGGCCACGTTCGGGAGGTTGGATCAGGTGATGCCCCACCATTGGGGCCCGATCAACGCTACCAAACGGGAGCTCGTCCGTGAGTTCTACCATTCGGACCTGACCGTTATTCTTCTGCACAAGATGAGCCGCGAATACAAAAACGACGCGTGGACGGGGGGATGGGAGAGGAAAGGTTGGAACGACATGGGATATTCCGTTCAGGCCAACTTGGAAACGGTGCGACACGACGGGGACGACGGCACCCGGTTCGGGGTGCAGGTCAAGGACTGTCGGCAGAATCCGGCCCTGAACGGGCAGATATTCTGGGACGAGTCCCGGTCTTTCGAGTTTTTGCTTCTCATGGTGCACGGTTCGTGATCTTCGTCACGGAGGCACCCAACGACAAGGACGTCCTTGAGTTGCTGGGTTCCTTGGCCATCGCGGTGCCCATACCCCACGGAGACTTCGCCTTTTTCGGGAAGTGGACGGGGGGAGAGGACATCCGCGTGTGCGGCGAGAGAAAAAAGTTGGGGGACCTCATCAAGTGCATGGAAGACGGACGACACATCCAGCAAGTGCAGGACGCACGCGCCGCGGGTTTTGACCGCGTCTTCCTCTTCCTTGAGGTCGGAGCCGTCCGGGAGGACCGGGTGTCGGGTCTCATCCAGATCAGGAAAGGGGGCCGTTGGGTTCCTTCCATCCCCCAGACCACCGGGACGAGGCTCAGGTCTTACCTCAACGAGATGGAGTTGTATGCCGGGGTTCACGTGCGCCGCACCGCAAACGCAACGGACACGGCTCAGGAGATCAAGTCTCTTTACGCCCTGTTTCGCAGACCCCCCGAAGACCATTCCAGCCTAAACAAGTTCCACACTCCACCATCCCCCGCTGTCTCCCTGTACGGTAGGCCCTCTCTCTTGCGCCGCGTGGCCAAGGAGTTACCGGGGGTGGGTTGGGAGAGATCCAAGGCCATAGAGGATTTTTTCCCGTCCGTCCGGGGATTGGCCGGGGCCACCGCTAAGGAGTGGTCCGAGATATCCGGAATCGGCAAGAAAACGTCGGCCCGCATCGTGGCCGCCATCAACGGAGAGGAGGAACAATGACCACTCCACCAATCGCCCATCCCTTGTACGCGCCCAACCGGGAATGCACGGCTTGCGACCTGCGAAAGGGATGCCAAGGACCCGTTCCCGGCACCGGGCCAACCCCCACCGACATCATGTTCATCGGCGAGTCCCCGGGTCGCAACGAGGACGAAACGGGCATTCCCTTCACGGGTCCCGCCGGGCAGTTCCTGGATTCCCTTCTCAAATCCATAGGACACAGCAGATCGTCCGTGTTCGTCACCAACACGATCAAGTGCCGCCCTCCCAACAACCGGGACCCGCTCCCGGGAGAGGTGGACGAGTGCGCCACGCGTTGGGCCGCCACGGAGATCGAGATGGTGCGGCCCCGGGTTCTGGTCACCATGGGGGTGTTTGCCACGCGTTGGGCTACGGGCTTAAACGACGGTATCGAACACCTGCACGGCCGCCCCTTGGCCGGGATAACTCTTCCCTACGGCCACACCCCGGACTACGTCTACCCCGTCATCCACCCGGCGGCGGGTCTGCACCAGACCCGGTTCATACGCACCATTCTGTCGGATTTCGAAGGCCTGAAGAAGCTGGTGAGCGACATGGACAACGTTGACATGGCCGACTTCTTTGTGAAGGATGAGCACCCGCACGCCACATACCGTACCGAAAAGGACCCCTTGTCCGTGTACAACTATCTGGTGCACGCCGAGATGTTGGCCTTGGACACGGAGACCGTGGACGGCAAGCTTTGGTCCGTCCAGATATCCAAAAAGCCCGGAGAGGCCCTTTTCGTACCCGCGGATACGTGGAGGGACATGGAAAGGATCATGGGCCCCATCCCCTCCCACGTGAAAGTGGTGGTCCACAACTACGACTACGACGCCCAATTCGTCCAGATGGACAATTTCGTGGACACCATGCTCATGGCTTATTTGTTGGGTCTTCCAATGGGTCTCAAGACGCTGGCCCGGGACCTGTGCGGGATCACCATGGAGGACTACACCGACATCGTGTCTCCTTTCCAAGACGACATTTCCGTTTCGTACCTGTCAGAGGTGGCGGATGGCGAATGGTCGCCTCCTCCTCCTATATCGGAAACCAAATGGGACAACAAACTGGGTAGGATGAACACCCGGACCCGGAAGCCCCACACCATCACAAGGAAGGCGAAGAGGATACTGGCGGATCATATGGACAAGGGAGCCAACCCTTACCGGAGATGGCAGGACGTAGACGATTTGGAACGCGCCGAGGTGGAGGAAAAGCTTGGGCCGATGCCGGAGGCGTCCTTGGCCAACGTGCCCGTCCGTCAAGCCCTGAGGTATTCCGCCCGGGACGCCGACGCCACCCTCAGGGTGTATCGCTCCCTGTCCCCCTTGATCAAGGAGGAGGGCCTCCAGTTTGTCCTAGACCACGTGGACGGCCCCGTGCTCCCCATCGTTCGATCCATGCAGGACGGGGGCATCGGCGTCGATCCCTCCTATTTCGCCTCCTTGTCCGAGGAACTGGGGGGCCCCATGGCCGACATAGCGGACCAAGCCGCCGACGTGGCCGGGGCCTATCTGGACGGGGAGCCCTATCGGTTCAACCCCGTGTCGGGTCCTCAGGTGGCGACCTTGGTCTACGACAAGCTAGGATTCACCCCCACGCGCCTGACGGACACGGGAAAACCTTCCACCGACGACCAAGAACTCAAGAAGGTGGACCACCCCGTGATCGATCTCATCCTTCAGTACCGGGAGAGGGCCAAGATCAAGACGGCGTATGCGGACGCCCTCCCCAAGTGGGTGGAGGATGACGGAAACGGAGCGCGCATACACGCGAGGATCAGCGCGGTGCCGGGCACCGAGACAGGAAGGCTGAGGGTGCGCAATCCCAATGTACAGGCTATTCCGGCAAGGACCCAGTTGGGGAGACTCGTCCGGGACGGATTTGTGACCCCCGAAGGACGCTCCTTTCTCGCCATGGACTATTCCCAAGTCGAGATGCGGCTGGTCATGGCTCTGTCCGGATGTCAGACGGGGATCGATTTGTTCCTGGAGGGAAAGGACATCCACACGGAGACCGCGGCCAACATACACGGGGTCTCGGTGGAGGAAGCCGCCGACGACAAGTACCGATACCCGGTAAAGAGGTTGGGCTTTGGGGTGGTCTACGGGATCACCGCCCACGGCCTCTTTGACCAGATGGCCGCGGAGGGCTTGGCCGATTGGGACTTGGAGAGATGCGACGCCTTCATCAACGACTATTACCGCCTGTACCCGGAGGTCAAGACCTTCAGGGACGGGGCGGTGGACCACGCCCGGCAACACGGGTATGTCCAAGACATGTTCGGCAGGAAAAGGTGGGTGCCCGAGATGTCCTGTCCGGTGCAGTCCATACAGGCCGCCGGGGAAAGACAGGCGGGCAACGGCCCCATCCAGATGGGGGCACAGGGAGTCATCAAGCTTGCCATGGGACGCATCGTTGAAAAGCACGGGTGGCATTTCGTCCCGCCGTCACCGATCCCCAAGCCCGCCCCCGTCCAATGGGTGATGCAGATCCACGACGAGCTGATGTGGGAAATGGACAACGGGCTGGTGCACACCTTGGCCACCGAATATGCCCGCATCATGGAGAGCGTCGTCCAGATCGCCGTCCCGCTGGAGGTTCACGCGTCGTCGGGGCCGAATTGGGGAAATCTTGAAGACGTGCCGATCCTTCGCGATTGGTGAGGCGATGACGGCGTTGACAGTGTGCCAAATCCCTGATATACTTAGGGTACGGTGGCATCCTCGCCACCAAAGCAGGAGGACCCATGTCTGAGGAAAGCAACCAATTAAAAACAGAAGCTTGGCGTGTGCTCGGTCCCGAGGTGCGCGACGAGTACATCGAGTGGCTGTCGAAGTTCTGCAAGGACAAGTTCGACAAGGGCATGGAGGAGCACGGGGTCGTCTTCACGGAGCCCGATCCCCTGCGATCCGCCTTGGAGGAGGCCGCCGACCTGATATTCTACCTGTGGCTACATTTCAGGAGGATGGAACAGGAGGAGGAGTTGAAGGACCTCGTTTTCAAGCTAAATGACGTCAACAACAAAATAGACAGGATTCAGAAGGAGCAAGAAGGATGACACCCACCAAACGCGGCCCGCATCCGCTAACCCAGCGTAGGGCGACTTTTTACGGAGACAAACGGGTCGGCACGGCCCATGTCGTCATGGGGGCACAATTCGGTTCCGAGGGCAAGGGCGAGTTCGTGGCCTACTTGGCCCGCCGCCTCTACACCGAGGGAAGGCTCGGCGGCGTCGTGAGAGTGGGAGGCCCCAACGCGGGGCACACCATGACCACCCCGGGAGTGTTCCACACCATGGACCCGAACACCGATGGGGAATGGAAGATGCGCCAGATCCCGTGCGGGTGGCACATCCCCGACGCTCCCTTGTTCATCGGTCCCGGCTCCGTCATCAGCCCCGAGGTGTTGATACGCGAGCACAACAGCCTTCCCGTCAACGATCTCCAGGACAGATTGTTTATTGATGAACAGGTGCCCATCATTGACGACAGGCACCGGGTCGAGGAGGAGGGTCTGATCGCCATGGTGGGATCAACCGCCGAGGGAATAGGAGCGTGCCGGATAGACCACATTGGCCGTTCTCCACACCTGAATCTCATGAAACACCGGGACGACCTGCGGACGGGCTGGAAGGTGGTCGACACCCAAGCCATCATCAACAGGCTTTTGGACAACGGTCTGGACATCATCGTGGAGTCAACGCAGGGGTTCGGCCTCTCCGTGACCGCGTCCGGCCATTGGCCATTCTCCACCTCCCGGGACGTCACCCCGGGACAAATACTTTCGGACGCGGGCATATCCACCCGTGTGCCTCATTTGGTGTACGGAGTCTTGCGTACCTACCCGATCCGGGTGGCGGGCAACTCCGGGCCTCTTGAGAATGAAGTGGATTGGGAGTTCATAAAGACCCAGACGGAGGGGGTGGTGGATACCCCCCAGAGAACCACGGTAACAGGCAACGTGCGCAGGATTGCAGAGTTCGATCCTGAACTGGTGGAGCGCATGATTGGCATGTGCCGCCCCGACTTTTTCTGTCTGACCCACGTGGACTATCTGGACAGCTCTATATCGAACGTGCAGTTCTCGGCGAGTGCCGACGTCCCACACCCCCTCCGGGCTTTTCTCGGTGCGTGGGGGACCTCCCGGCGAAACACCGGAGCCGACGTCAAGCTGAGGTTCCTGTCCACGGGCCCCGGGATATGGTCCGACCTTTACAACAAGAGGGTGCCATACGCTCCCGTGTCCAAGACCACGGCCCCCCTCTACCCAAATGATCGCAAAGAATGGAACATGTCCCTGTTGGGCCTGTAGGAGTGGTGAGATCGTGTATGTATACATGTTTGGTCCGATAGACGGTGCGGCGGTGGACGAGGATATATCCGATTGGAGGAGGGCCGTGGGACATTCCCTCTCCAACCACGGCGCGGTGGTATTCGATCCCCTCGGGGCTTTCCTGTGGTCCGACCCGGACGCGGTGGAGTCCCGGTACGGTCAGAACATCGTGGCGATAGACGAGTTCGCCCTACGCCGAGCCGACATGCTGGTCGGGGTGCTCACCCCCTCTTCCGTGGGCTCCTGTCGGGAGGTTCAGATGGCCTTGGATGCCCGCATCCCCGTTTTTGCCACTCTGCATCGACCCAACCGCTCCCCCTTCCTGCACGACTCCAGGATAAACACATTTGACGAGATCACGGAGATGGTGGAAGCTTCCAAGCAGTACATGACCGACAGGCGCGTCGGGTTGCCTTCGGGAGCTCCCCATCCACCCCACCAGATCGTGTTCCAAGCCCTCGATTCCGGGGCACCATGTTCACAACCGACTAGGGCCTTCTCCGGGGATGCCGGATTCGATCTCGCCGCATCCCGCGATGTCCGTGTGAATCCCGGCATCCGGGTGGACATGCTCACGAATCTTAGGATGGCCCTGCCCCCCGGCTTTTGGGGTCTCATAGTGGGGAGGTCCTCCACTTTCAAGATCAGGGGCGTTCAGGTGATACCCTCGGTCATAGATCAGGGGTACAGGGGCCCTCTCTACGTCCAACTGTGGAATCCCAGCAGGGAGGTCGCGGTGGACGTGCAGGAAGGGGAACGGGTCGCGCAGGTGATACCGTTGCCTCTCTTCCACGGCGAATCCGTTGTGGGGGAAGTGGATCTGGGCACGGAGCGGGGGCTTCGCGGATTCGGCAGTACGGGACTCGGCAACGGGGACCTCCTTCTGTGAGTGCCGAACACATATCGGAGGAGCAGTTCGAGGCGTACGAAATCGTGAGGAGATCGGGCCTGACCAACATGTTCGACACCCACATGGTCGCCCGTCTTAGCATGCGCAAACTCAATTACAAGGAGGTGATTCGCATCATTTCAAACTATAGAAAGCTTCACGAGGCATATCCCAACGTGGTGTGTGGCGCGTGCAAAGGAGAAATATATGACTGATTGGGAGAGATGGAAGTACACAATACCCGAGGACATGTCCCGGTATAGGATACCGTTCCTCGCTTGGGCATCCCCCGAGCAGACCACCGGAAAGTACACCATGGTGTGCCCCGTCTGCGACACCGTGATGCCCGAATGGAACGGGGACGCTAGACGCTGGACCAATATCGTCCCCAACTATGCGGACCTTGCCCCCGAGTTCCTTTGGCCCTGCCCTGTGTGCTCCGTGAGCCGCGGGTTGCTCGTGTGGGTGGGTTTCGTCTACGACGCCGACACCGACACCGGGGAATGTGTCTGGAGGGACACCCAACGCCTCTATTCTACCGCTTATGAGCCCTGTCTCCCGGCACCCGTTGCCTTTGGGGGCTCCCAATGAGCGAGAAGGATTGGAGTGCCACGTACCTGTTCGTTCAGTCCAAGCCCAAGGGCACCGCCCATGCCTTCGACGTTTCCGATCTGGAGGAGGTGGGGGGTCGATGGGACCCCACCACTAGGACCTTCTGCGGAAGGTATCTCCAGGAGTTTTGGGCGCACATGTCCGACGTTGGTTGGGGAAAAGTGGACACCCTGATCGATCCGGACAAGGGCATCCGGGAAGGAATGCCCTGTCAGGTGTGCCTAAACCATCCCCGATTCAAGAAATTGGCCGCCGAGGCTCTGGCTCACGCAGTCAAGGACGGCGACCTACACAACGACAAATAAGCCGCTAGGGTCAATCCAGCCGTCCCCCCTACGTTAGTTAAGGACGTTTTCATAGGGACGCAAACCCGGCGAAATGGGGCCGGGGTGCCTTAAAGCCCGAGAATCCCTTGAACTTGTTGGATGATGTTCCAGAGGGTGCGGCTTTCCCGAGGTGGGGGGGCGATTAGGACCCCCTAGGACCCCCTCCCGCCTCTTTCTCCTCTCTCCGGGCCACGGAGACCCCCTCCTTGACACGTGGACCCATCCCATGCTATCCTGATTTTTGGGTGTCCTCCCGGAATTGGACCCACCCCGAGTGTCCCGGGAGGATTCCCTCTACAGGAGGTGTGCGATGGCACGGGACGGCGAGACCCAAGAAAAGATGAACCGCGGCGTCATGAATAAGCGTTTGATCATGGCCACATTCTTGGTGGACTATGCGGACGGGCACAGCGTGACCTACTCCGCGACCCGCGCCGGGGTCAACAGGCGCACTGTTTGGAGATGGCGGCAGGAAGATCCCACTTTTGACGAGGCCTTCCAAGACGCCAGAGAACAGGGCACCGACAAATACGAAGAAAAGCTGTACGATCTGGCCATGCAGGGGAACGTGACCGCCATAACATGGGGCCTCAGGATGCGGGGACGCTTTGGGGGTCCGCAGGTCATACAGGACCCCGACGGCCCGGTGGACGCCTCAGTGGAAGAACTGGCGCAGAGAGCCCTCGATCACGGATATGTGGCGAGGGCGGATTGATACGGTTCGTGTCACATGCGATGTGCATTTGGGACTCAAATTTCCTGTGAATCGGTCACAGTCCCAAGAGGTCGTAAGTCTCGCCCTCCAATCATCCCCTTCCTTCTTTTTTGAAGAGATACTGGGGGAGCACCCATACCTCAAACAGATAGAGATAGTGGAGGCCCTAAAGGACCATTCTCGCGTGTCCGTTGTCGGTTGCAACTCAAGCGGCAAGGATTGGGCCGCGGGCAGGGCCCTCCTGTGGTGGCTCCATTCCAGACGCCCTTCCAAGGTGCTGGTGTACGGGCCGACCCACAGGCAGGTGAACGATATCGTGTTCAATGAGGTCCGAGCCGCCTTTAGATCCTCCCGCCGCATAGACGGGTTTAGCCTGGACGGCAGGGTATACGAGACTTCCCGCTTTGAGATAGACGAAAGCACATTTGGGTTGGGGTTCGCCACCAACGACGCCTTCAATCTGCTGGGTTTCCACAGCCCCCATCTTCTGGTCATAGTCACCGAGGCCCACGCGGTATCCTCCCGGGACATAGACGCTATACGCAGACTGAACCCGGAGGCCGTGCTGATGACGGGCAATCCCTTTGTCTCGTCCGGTCCCTTCTACGACTCCCACCACCAGCACAGAGCCAGATGGAAGACCATCAATATCTCCGCATACGACACCCCGAATCTGCAAGGGGGAGATATCCCCGGCATGATAACAAGGGCCGATGTCGAGGCGCGGCGGGAAGAATGGGGGGAAGACTCGGCTATGTACAGAGGGTCCATCCTTGGCGAGTTTGTGGAAGAACTGGACGACACCATACTTCCCTTGTCTGCGATCCGCCGATCCGTGGCCCGGGAAGCGCAGAAGGACGGAGAGATCATTGTTGCCTGCGACGTGGCGAGGTTTGGCAAGGACAAGACTGTGGTGGTGCACAGGCAGGGAGACCACGCAGAAATAGTAAACAGGACACAGGGACGCGATCTGATGCAGACCGCCGGGTGGCTTGGTAGGTATTGCGACGACGTGGAGGCGGACCTTCTGGTGGTGGACGACACCGGGCTTGGTGGAGGTGTGGTGGACAGGTTGAAAGAGATGCCCATGAGGGCCCACGTGGTGGGGTTCATAGCGGGGGCCAGAGCGGACAGGGATGATCGATTCTCCAACCAGACGGCCGAAGCTTGGTGGAACATGCGGGATTGGGTGCTCAACACGGGCCGGGTGCCGGGCGACGACGAGCTGATAGGACAATTGGCGTCCCGTCGATACACTATTCGGTCCGACAAGAAAATCGCCCTTGAAAGCAAGACGACCATGGACAAATCACCGGACGAGGCCGACGCCTTGGCCATGACCTTCGCACAGAGGCCCGGGGTGGGCATCTGGTAGTTTGACACTCTGTCCTGATTGACGCGGACACCCCGGTCTGATTTCCTTTAAAAAAGTATGTGGGAGCCTAGGATGAAGTAATATGGCTTTTTGGCCTTTTAATCGAAGCAAGGCATACACGGACTCAGACATCACCGGATCGGTCCCTTTGGTTACGGACCTTTCCAGCGTTTTGTATCCTGAGGACAACTATTCCAATTTCTCCAAGGAGGGATACGGCAGATCCGAATTGGTGAATGCCTGTATTCGGGAACTGGCGAGTGGGGTGGCGTCTGCCCGATTCTTCCTCGGGGTGGAGGAAGAAAGTGGCGTGGCGGAGGTGGAAAGCAGCCCTATTGCCTACATCCTGAAACGCCCCAATCCCAATCAGAATTTTCCTTTTTTTATAGAGAACCTGATCACGTACCTCCAAGTCGCTGGCAACGCGTACGTACTGAAGGAAAGAGCCCGATCCAACGAGATCTCGGCCATTTGGTTGTTGCGCCCTGACCGGGTCGCGGTACAGCCCGAGGAGCGAGGCACTAACCACTACACCTACACCATAGACGGCAAGGAATACGTACTGCCTCCTGAGGATGTGGCACACCTTGCCCTTCCCAATCCGTCGGGGGACATCTACGGCCTGTCCCCCTTACACGTTCTGTCCCGAACCATCAATTTGGACATGGCCATGACGGACTTCGCCAAGGTGTTCTTTCAGAACGCGGGGGTGCCGTCCGGATTGCTCAAGGTCAAGCGGCGGCTTACGAGCCAAGAGGAAGCTTCCCGAATCCGGGCCCGATGGAGGTCCACATTCGGAGGAGTCAACAACGCCCACTCGGTGGCCATACTGGACGAGGACGCCGAATATCAACAGATGTCGTCGGCACCCAAGGACATGGCCTTAACCGACCTTAGGAATATCACCGAAAGCCGGATATGTTCCGTCTTTGGGGTTCCTCCCATACTTATCGGTGCCAACGTGGGGCTCCAGCGGTCCACATTCGCCAATTATAGAGAGGCCCGGTTTTCCTTTCACTCTGAGACGTTGGAGCCCCTAATCCACCGGATAGCCAGATTCCTGGAATACTGCTTGGTGGACAATCCCGCCGAAAAGATAATGATCGATCTGACCGACATGCGCGGGTTCTTGGACGACAAGGATTCCATAGCCTCCCGTACCACGCAGTTGTTCGGGTCTGGGATCATCACCCTGAACGAGGCCAGAGCCTTGGTAGGTCAAGACGCGGTGGACGGTGGGGAAGTTCGGCGGGTTCCTTCAACGGTTATCGAGACATCGTTTACCGAGGATTCCCCGTTGGCCATAGAAGAAGGACGCCCCACACAATCCCTGAAAGCCGCTCCTCTGGTTGCCTCCGGAGCCGTCAGGCTAAAGAGGTCCTTGCTGGAGAGCCGGGAGGGACTGACCGACAACGCCGAGGCGCGTATCCGAAAGTATTTGAAAAGGATACAGAACAGGGCGGACGGGGTCCTTGGCAGACACATGGAGAGAAACACGGAGGAGTCCAAACAGTTCGACTTCGGTTGGACCGATTTGGTGCCAGCCGCCGAGGAGGGAGAATTGGCCGATTCCTTGCTTCGCATATTTACCGACGTGGCCAAGAACACCTTTGACAACGTCAACGAATCCAACATCGCCGGGTTCTTAGCCTTCAGTGAGAAGTTGCCAGCGGTGCAACGCATACTGACCACGGCAGGAACACGCGCCAAGATGATACACAAGACCACCAGCAAGGTGGTACAGAACTCCGTCGAGACAGCCCTCCGCCGGGGCTATTCCATCGAACAGTTGGCGCGGGGGGTGCCCGCGGAGAACTTCCCCGGAATACGGGCCACTTTGAGCGAGACCCAAGTAAGGGCCAGACTTATCGCCCGCACCGAGGTCATGCGTTCTCAGAACCTATCATCACTCGCCCATTTCAACACTCAAGGTTTCGAATACATGAGGGCGGACGACCTCGATGGGGATGAGGGGGACACCTACGTGGACCCCGGTGATCCCTATGGGCGAACCTGCATCGAGAGAAACGGGCAAGTGTATCATGTAGAAGACGCAAGAAACATCAACGACCATCCGAACGGGACCCTGAACTGGAGCCCGATGCCCCGGAGTTACCAACCCGAAGGAGTGACGGTATGACGACGGAGACAAAATACTTCGAAGCCGAGGTTAAAGTGATTGACGAGGCGCAGGGCGTGGTGACCGCTTTCGTCAACACGATGGGATTGAAGGACGCGGACGGCGACATCATCGTCCCCACGGCCTTCGACAGATCCATCGAAAGCAACCTCCCGATCCCGGTGTTGGCCGGACACGACCAATCACAGGTTGTGGGAAAGGTCATCACCGCCTACCCTATAGAAATAGGCGAAGAGGAGCACAGGCTCCACGCCACCATGCAAATGAACTTGGATACCGAATCGGGGCGTGACGCCTTCTCTAATATTGCCGGACAATTCGTCAGACAATGGAGCGTCGGCTTCAACGTACCCGAGGGAGCCGTGTCCATGGAGAGAAGCGGCACCGACGTGACCCGCGTCATCAACGATCTCGATTGGGTGGAGGTTTCCACGGTCATCAGGGGGGCATCTCCCGACACCGGGACTCTGTCCGCCAAGGCCGAGGAGATCGTGTCGTGGGAGATCACCAAGACGGTGGAACACATAGAGCCGGACCCTGAGGGCTCCCTGTTCAAGACCGACGCCAAGCCCTTCCCCAACTTCCACGCTTGTCGGGTGCACGACCCGGGAAGCTTCGATCAGTTCCGGACGACAACGGAGACGATAGAGGAGGGGGAATACGACGGCAAACAGATCGAGTTGGTATGGGGCCGCGGTAAAGAATCGGGTGATTGGGAGATCGCATCCTACCATCTGCCACGAGAAGAATGGAGTGAGAGCGAGGGGCGCAGTTTTTGCAGGTCCCATCGCGGTATACTATTTGAACCAGCAACGCGGGAGGAAACCGCCCCGGACACGGACGCTACCGCCTCTGATACGGAACTGGCCCGCGCTCGTCTGTCCCTAACTAGGGTACAGATGGAGATAAAAGCCAAGAAACCAAAAAAGAAGCCGAAGTATTAAGGAGGACGTTATGTCCCGGCAACTTAGAGAAGAGGCCAACGCTCTCGTCGAGCGAGCCGAACATGCCCTAGAAGAGGGTAAAATCGACGAAATGGACAGAATCATTGAGGACGCAAAGTCCAAGATGGAAACCGCCGACGCTATGGACAAGGCCGCGTCGGATTTGCAAGTCTTGAAAGGCGAATTTAGCCGCCCCATGAACACGGTGCCCGTGGCATCGAGGGACGTGGAGAACTACAACCCCGCGGACACCACCGCCACGATGAAGGCTGACTACAAGCCAGCGACGTGGGTGAAAGGGTTACCAGCCATGTCTCAGCCGATGTGGGTGCAGGACCAAATGGGACCAAACATCAAAGAACAGGCTAGATTCCAAAAGGACACATTCGTCAAGTGGATGAAAGCACCGTCTGAGCAGGCGTTCTGGAAGAATGCAACGCCCGATGAAACGAAAGCAATGCAAGAAGAGACTGACGCCGAGGGCGGGTTTTTCGTTCCGGAAGAATTTATCAACCAAGTGATACACGATCCGGGAGTGCCCGGAAGTGTGTTGCGTCCTCTCTGCAACGTTATCAGGGTAGCCAGCAAGGACGGCTACGTCCCCACGCTTGCCTCGGCAACTTGGGCGGCGATAGCGGAAGAGGCGGCCTATAGCGACCAGACTCCAACGGTTGGTCAGGTTCCGTTCTCCCTTGAGAAATCCGGGGGTCTTATCAAGGTAACGCGAGAACTCCTGGACGACAGTGCCATCAACCTCCCCACCATGCTCTCGCAGATATTCCAGGAAGCCGCGGGCAGGTTCGAGGATGTTGGCATAATCAGCGGAAACGGCACGACTCAATACGCTGGGATAATGGGTGCGAGTCCTTCCGATTACACGATGGCAAACGCCACTTCTGTGGTAGCCGCCGACCTCATCGGGATTTACTACACCCTTGAGGCCCAGCACCGTGCAAATGCAACGTGGATTATGAAGTC
>Ga0098039_1000294_pt1 | contig 22367 bp, 24 predicted proteins | sample 6_EtaG_FD_75047 | JGI IMG/M metagenome (GOLD analysis project Ga0098039, IMG submission 75047) | Marine viral communities from the Subarctic Pacific Ocean - 6_ETSP_OMZ_AT15160 metaG | ecosystem: Environmental > Aquatic > Marine > Oceanic | place: Pacific Ocean | collected 2015-01-08 | reverse complement strand
CCGGCAAGGCGAACACAACAACCGTTTGATCGGTAAATAACTCGTTGCTGGTTACCGACTGCCACTCGTTGTCACGACGAATGGGAAACGTAACCTGGGGGACCTTCTTACCTTCCGATGAACTTAGCATTATAAATTCCTTGGAGTTGATGGGATTCTCTTGGACTTCCAAACTGTATCGTAATCAAACCCCTCTGGACACTGAACTACACCTTCGAAGTGCACATCACAGAGCTATATCGCCGAGGAGTGCGGATGCGCGTCTAGCCGTTGGTCATTGAGTTTGCGTATTATGGATGCACAAAACTCGCCCTTAGAACTCTTTTTACGGAGTGCTCGATAATGTTATTCGACCCCGACTTAAAGTCGGCCTCTCAGAAACACGTTCGGATTTATGCCATCTATGAGGTGCTGTTCACTTTGGTGGATTTCGCAGCGGCGTTCCAGTTCATTGTTGGGAGTGTTCTGTTCTTCAACGAGAGCACGACTTATGAGGCCACTTGGCTGTTCCTGGTTGGCAGTATCTGTTTCGCCTTGAAGCCAACCATTAAAGTTATCAGGGAGTGCCACCTGTTGAGGCTCGGAGACATCGAGCTGCTTGCAAAAAGGGCAAGGGAGTAGGAGGCTTGCATCCGTTACCTTGCGGTTACTAAGCAACCATTTACCAACCACTGCGAGCCGGGCCACACAGATCCCCGTGCTGCAGATAAATAGCGGTGTATTAAAAGCATGAATGATGAGCAACCGAACAATCCATTGCACGGGCTTACGCTTGAGCGAGTGGTAACACGCCTGCAGGAACACTACGGCTGGGAAGGGTTAGCTCAAAGAATCGACATAAAATGCTTCAAAAATGACCCGTCTATCAAGTCGTCGTTGAAGTTTTTGCGTAAAACCCAGTGGGCCAGAGACAAGGTTGAAAGTTTGTATATATCAACATTTGTGTAAACGTTTGGACCGAGAAAATAAAAAAGCCCTACGCTTTCACGTAGGGCAAAGATAATAGGGTAAGCCGGCTAGGGTTGAGCCTGAAACGAGTTCCTAATGGGAACGTATCAGTGGCTCGGGGACAGCTTGGAAGCTGCAACCTCAAACATTGAACGACATGCTGCGTTGAGTTTTGCCGCCGCTGAGCTCAGCTGCTTCGCGATGTACTCGTTGCGTTCTTTTTTAGCACGTGCCACAAGATCGTGAATTTCGACAATGCTAGGCGTATTTGAGAGCTCTGTAGTCATGGGGCTATTCTCCTTGGTTGCACCACTCAATTTCTATGTGATCTATGCTACTGAGATCGTTGTGCTTGGAAAAGCGATCCTTTCTAAGCACAATGATGAGAAAACCTCATGGTATGTGGTAACACTTATGCGTCGTCTTCCCCCGCTGAATGCATTAAGAATGTTTGAAGCATCCGCTCGCAAAGGCAGCTTTGTAGCCGCTGGAGACGAGTTGGCTGTAACTGCGTCTGCAGTAAGTCACCAAATTAGAACACTTGAAGAATATTTGGGAGTGAGTCTGTTCAGCCGTAGCAAGCGAAAGGTGGAGCTGACGCCGCCCGGAGAGCAGTACCTGGTGTCTGTCAGGCATGCTTTGGATGAAATCGAAATGGCCACTCACAGGCTGTCAGCCAGTAAAGAATCCAATGTGGTTCGAATCAGCGTAGCGCCCAATTTTCTGATTCGGTGGCTGATGCCGCGCATATCTCGTTTCAGAGAAATCTATCCGGATATTGAGCTGCAGATAAGCGCCTCTTTAGGGTTGCTCGATTTCAATGAGACGAACACGGATATGGCGGTCTACTATGGGAACGGCGAATGGGATGACATCGAGGTTTACTTCCTGCAGAGGGTAAGGCTTGTGCCTGTGTGTAGCCCGAAGCTTTTGGAGGGAGATTACCCTTTGCTGGTTCCGAGCGACCTGCGCTATCACACCTTAATCTATGTGAGTACACGTAAGTGGGAATGGGATAGCTGGTTACAACTGGCCGAAGCGGAGTTTGTTACGCCCCAGAACAGCCTTCAGCTGTCCAGCGGCCAACTAACCACGGCTGCAGCGCAGGAAAACCTGGGCGTTGCGCTTGCAGACCCCACGCTGACGTCCAGGGAGATCAGTTCCGGGAACCTGGTGGTGCCGTTCGATATTCCGCTTGATACCCGGAAAGCTTTTTATCTGGTTTATCAGAAGTACCGTCCGTTGACGTCGGGTATGAAGGCCTTCAAAGAGTGGATAATCAGTGAAATGCAGGCCACGGACGCGTACGGCGTAGAGAAAAAAGAGTCGCCTTGATTCTTTGTCAATCCTGCTGCCTAAAGACGAGGTCACCCTGACCAGCCGGCAATAATCGGTACATACACGATCAACAGCAGCACGCTGATCAATGTCAGCAAGTAGGGAACGATAGCCCGGGTGATGCGCTCCAGTGGCAGCTGTGTGATTGAGGAAGCCACATAGAGGTTGATCGCCACCGGCGGGGTGATCATGCCAATCGCCAGCCCCACCACGATAATCAAGCCAAAGTGAATGGGGTCGATTCCCAGCTGAAGCACCAGGGGCAGCAAAACGGGCGTTAGAATAATCAAGGCGCTGGCGGTTTCGATGAATACACCGGTCAGCAGGATTATTCCAACCACCAGCAGCATGATGACGTAAGGGTTGGTGGAGATAGACAGCACGGCTTGTGCAATGGCGCCGGGCACCTGCCAACTGGAAAGCGTCCAGCTCAGCACCGCCGACGTGGCGATGACCAGCATGATCACGGAGGTGGTAATCGCCGAGCGAATCAGGATGCGATACACGTCGGGCAGCTTGAGATCCCGGTAAATGAACAGCGAGACCAGCAGCGCGTAATTGACCGCCACCACAGCCGCCTCACTGGGCGTGAAGATACCCGAAAATATCCCCCCCAGAATGATTACCGGCGTCATCAATCCCCAGCTGGCGCTTTTCAGCGTGCGCCAGATGGTGCTTAGAGAAAGCGGTGTGCCTTTAGGGTACTGGCGCTTGTAGGCTTGCATAATGGCAATCGCCATCAACCCCAGCCCCATGGCCAGCCCCGGCAAAAAGCCGTTCAGGAACAGCTCGGTTACCGATTGCTGGGCAATTACGGCATAGATAATCATGGGCACGGAAGGTGGAATCACCACGCCCAGGGTGCCGCTTGACGCAATCAAGCTGGCGGCAGATGCCGGATCGTAGCCTTTCTTGCGTAATTCTGGCACCAGGCTTGAGCCAACTGCTGCCGTGGTCGCAGCTCCCGAGCCTGAAATCGCCGCGAAGAACATCCCCGCCATCACGGAGACCAGCGATAAACCGCCCCGTAGAAAGCCGAACAGAGAGTCAGCGAAGTTGACCAGCCTCTCGCTCACCTTGCCTTGGGCCATCAGATCGCCGGCAAGAATGAACATGGGGATAGCCACCAGGGCAAAGGAATTGATGCCCTGAAACATCTGCTGGGTAACCACCATAAGCGGCACGCCAGCCTGGCTTAGGGCGACCATGGTGCTGGCCCCTATCGCCAGGGCAATAGGTACGCCCAGCAGCATGAGCCCGAAGAACAGCCCGAACAGTAACAGCGTCATGGGGCGGAATCCTCAACGCGTTCGCCATCCAGCAGCAGCTCTAGCAGATCAACCAGGGCATACCAGCTCATCACGGCTGCGGTAAACGGAATAATGGCGTAAACGTAGGTCATGGAGACCCGTAGGGATGCAGATTTTTGAAAGCTTTGCACTTGCATATAGCGATAGCCGATCACCACCAAGGCCACCATGAAGGCTAACACCGCCAGAGTGGCGGCAATGCGTGCCACTTGCCGTAGGCGCACGGGTAAGGCGTCCACGGCAAAGGTCACGGCAATATGCCGGCCACGCTGAAAAGCCAGGGTGGCTGCCAAAAAGGTGATCCACACCAGCAGAAAACGAGCGACCTCTTCGGTCCAGCCAACTGCGCTGAATAGCACGCGGGAGACAATCTGCAGGGTGATCACCCCAATCAGCGCCGCCATGGCCGCAAAGACTGCGGGCTGGATGATTGCATCCAGCCCGCGCTCAATTCGTTTTAGCGGTTTCAACAACGATTGGGTAGCTGAGCCCACTTACTTGAGCGCCTCCTGAATGCGCGGCAAGTAATCACCGAACTGTTTTCCGTACTGCTCGTATACCGGTGCTACGGCCGCCTGGAAGGCTTCGATATCCGGGTTGTCGTTGATCTGCATGCCGGCTTCGCGCAGCTCGGCCAGTTGCTCGGATGCCATCTCGGCGTTTATTTTACGCTCATACTCGGCGGCTTCCTGGGCGGCTTGGGTTACCACCTCCTGAGCGGCTTCCGGCAGTTTGGACCAGGCTGGCATACCCATAACGAATATGGCCGGGGCATAGGTATGCCGCGAGAGGGTCATGTAGTTCTGGGTTTCGTTAAGCTTAAAGGAGTGAACCACATTCACCGGGTTTTCCTGCCCATCAATGGTGCCTTGCTGCATGGCGGTTAGGGCTTCGGTCCACGCCATTGGAATGGCGTTGGCGCCTAACGCACGGAAGGTATCCACATACACCGGGTTTTCCATCACGCGAATGCGCAGGCCGTCCATGTCTTCTGGTGAGTTGACCGGGCGCTCGCTGTTGGTCAGGTTGCGAAAGCCGCGCTCGGCATAGGCCAGGCCTTTCAGGTTAACTTCGGAGAGCTTGTCGAGCAGTTCCTGGCCAATGGGCCCATCAAGCACATCGTATGCTGCTTGCGGTGAAGGAAACAAAAACGGCAGCTCAAAAACCGCCATTTCTTCAACAAAATTCGCCACAGGGCCGTTAGTGATCACCCCCATATCGACGGTGCCAATCTGCATGCCTTCCAGCAGGGTGCGCTCATCACCCAGCGAGGCGTTGGGATACAGCTCTATGCTCACCGCACCCTCGGTACGCTCTGCGACCAAATCCTGGAATTTTACGGCGGCAATATGAAAACCATCTTGCTCATTGACCACATGTGCCAGGCGCAGAGTGACTGGATCCATATCGGTAAAGTCGGATGCAAAAGCGGTGCTGGCGAAAGCCAGGGAGATGCCGAGCGTAAGCGCATTCAAAGCGAGTTTTTTCATTGTAATTTTCCTTGATGGCTAAGGGATAGTGCATTCAAAAGAATGCATTTTTGCTAATAGTGGGAGGGAACCCTTTGCCTGCATGTTATGCCAATGGTTTATGTTCAGCAATCTGCAAGGAGGGTTGGGGTCGGGCCTGTTCCTGCCGTCACTTTCCACCACCACCTTGTGCCTGACCGCACCATAACTGAGCAGGCTGGTTTCCGCTGCACGCTTTTAGGTCCGAAGCTGAAGCTTCGGAGCCGTGTACTGATTCATGTTTTCAAAGTAAGAGTCTGATAAATAAACAACTTTTATAAGTCTGGAACAGCTCATGCACAGGAGGCTTGCGTTGCTGACGAACTGCACAACCCACTAGAATGCAAAGGACGATGAAATGAGCATCAGTAAACACGTGAAACTAAGCCTCTCTGCACTGGCACTTTCCATCTCTTTCAACTCCGTTGCAGCGGAAGATCCTATCAAGGTCGGCATTCTGCACTCCCTCTCCGGCACCATGGCGATCAGTGAATCCACCCTGAAAGACACTATGCTGATGCTGATCGAAAAGCAGAACGAAGCCGGCGGAGTGCTGGGTCGTCAGCTTGAACCGGTTGTTGTGGATCCTGCCTCCAACTGGCCGCTGTTTGCCGAAAAGGCCCGTGAGCTGCTGGCAAAAGAAAAAGTCGACGTGATCTTCGGCAACTGGACCTCGGTTTCCCGTAAATCCGTACTGCCGGTGATAGAAGAACTCAACGGCTTGTTGTTTTACCCGGTTCAGTACGAGGGTGAAGAATCCTCCGAGAACGTGTTCTATACCGGTGCAGCGCCCAATCAGCAGGCGATCCCGGCGGTTGATTACCTGATGAACGACATCGGCGTTGAGCGCTGGGTTCTGGCAGGTACCGACTACGTCTACCCGCGCACCACCAACAAGATCCTCGAGACCTACCTCAAGGACAAAGGCGTGGCCGCTGCCGACATCATGATCAACTACACGCCGTTTGGTCATTCCAACTGGCAGGCCATCGTTTCCGACATCAAGGCGTTTGGTAGTGCAGGTAAGAAAACCGCTGTGGTTTCAACCATCAACGGTGATGCAAACGTGCCGTTCTACCGAGAACTGGGCAACCAGGGTATCGAGGCCGCCGACATCCCGGTGGTTGCCTTCTCCGTAGGTGAGCAAGAACTGTCTGGCATAGACACTGGCCCTCTGGTGGGGCATCTGGCGGCCTGGAACTACTTCATGAGTGTGGAGAGTGACGCCAACTACGATTTCATCGATGCCTGGGCTGCCTATTCCGACAACGAAGATGCCGTTACCAACGACCCCATGGAAGCGCACTACATCGGCTTCAATATGTACATTGAGGCGGTCAAGAAGGCCGGCACGGCGGATGTAGACGCCGTGAAAGACGCCATCATCGGCGTTTCCGTTCCCAACCTCACCGGTGGTTACGCCACCATGATGCCGAACCATCACATCACCAAGCCCGTGCTGATCGGCGAGATTCAGGACAACGGCCAGTTCTCCGTGGTCTGGGAAACGCCGTCTACCGTGGCGGGCGACGCCTGGTCTGATTTCCTGCCGGGTTCCAAAGATCTGATCAGTGACTGGCGCAAGCCGCTGTTCTGCGGAAACTTCAATGTGGTTTCCGGTACCTGCGGTGGCCAGGCGAAAGTCGCTGCTGAGTAAGGTTTAAGCGGTCTGCACCGTGATACGGGCGAGGTCTGATCCTCGCCCGTTTTCTCGAACAGCGTTTTAACTTACAGCCCCCTTATTCATCAGGACAGGACACAAACATGGGCATCTTCCGATTGCTCAGCCATCTGCTGCTAACAGTCTTCGTGCTATACCCCGGCCTTGTGCAGGCTCAGGTAGACGATTCGGAAGCGCAGCAGTTGCTTACCTCTCTGGCAGAATCTTCGTTTGCGGAAAAGAAAGAGGTGGTCAACCAGATCGCCGGTAGTGGCGATGAGCGCGCCCGAGGCTGGCTCGAATCTTTCGCCAGCAATAAACTGGGCCGCATCGAATCCAGCGGGCAATTCATTATTGTGCTGGAAAACCGGGGCCGTGACTGGACTGTGGAAAGCGCACTCACCGGCGAAAACCTCGGTGAAATTTCCCGCCGCGACATAGACACCGTTCGTGTTAACAACGCACTGCGCAATGAACTTGAAAGCATTCTCTCGGTGCTTGATCTGAAGAGCCCTGAAGAGCACAACCGGTTAACTGCCGCCCGCGCCCTCAAAGGCAGCGTGGATGGCGTTCTCGCCGAGCGACTACCGGAATTGATGAGCGACGAAAAGAGCGACTCTGTTCGGGCGGCACTCACCGAAGCCCTGGCTATTTATCAAGTGGAAGAGCAGGGCGATGTTGCTGCTGTAGCGACCCTCTCCGGCAGCCTCAACTCACAAGCCCGCGCTGCCCTGCAACAAGCCATGCGTAGCGACGATGCCGCGCTGGTAGCCGCAGCCACTAAAGCCATGGCAAGCATCGAACAGAAGCTGAAATTGAACCGCGCGGCTGAGACTCTGTACTTCGGATTGTCGCTCGGCTCGGTACTGATGCTGGCCGCCATTGGCCTTGCCATCACCTTCGGCGTGATGGGCGTCATCAACATGGCCCATGGCGAACTGATCATGCTGGGTGCCTATACCACTTGGGGCATGCAGCAATTGCTGCCGGGCCAGCCCGGCCTGGCATTGATCCTGTCCATCCCTGCAGGTTTTCTGGTGGCGGCACTGGCGGGCATCGCGATAGAGCGCACCGTGATCCAGCACCTGAAAGGCCGACCGCTGGAAACCCTGCTGGCCACCTTCGGTGTCAGCCTGATTCTGCAGCAGCTTGTGCGCACCGTGATCTCCCCGCTCAATCGCACCGTGATCACGCCGGACTGGATGAGCGGCTCGGTGATGATCAACGAAGCACTGTCTTTAACACTTAACCGCCTGTACGTGATCGGCTTTGCGCTGGTGGTGTTCGCGGGCCTGATGCTGATCATGCGCAAGACCCGCCTTGGGCTGGAAGTGCGCGCAGTGACCCAGAATCGAGCCATGGCCCGCTCCATGGGTATCAAGGCTACGAAAGTGGACATCCTCACCTTCGCGCTTGGTTCCGGCGTCGCCGGCCTGGCCGGTGTTGCACTCTCGCAGATCACCAATGTCGGGCCCAACCTGGGCCAGGCCTACATCATCGATTCCTTCATGGTGGTGGTGTTCGGCGGCGTGGGTAACCTCTGGGGCACCCTGCTGGCGGGTATGACGCTGGGCACCATCAACCAGCTTCTGGAACCTTGGGCCGGTGCAGTACTCGCCAAGATCATGGTGCTGGTTTTCATCATCCTGTTCATTCAGAAACGCCCCCGGGGACTCTTTCCCCAGAAGGGCCGTGCGGCAGAGGGTTAAGGTATGTGGTTAATGAGACCCTTGCAGGAGCGTTCAACTCGAATTTTCCTGGGCGTGCTCTTCGCCTCCCTGGCGCTTGTCAGTGTGCTGCATGTGTTCATGCCGCAGGACAGCGCCCTATACGTAAGCGCCTACACCGTTACGCTGCTGGGCAAGTATCTGTGCTACGCATTGCTGGCGGTGGCGGTGGATCTGGTGTGGGGCTACCTCGGTATCCTCAGCCTGGGCCACGGCGCTTTCTTTGCCCTGGGTGGCTACGCCATGGGCATGTACCTGATGCGCCAGATTGGCGATCGCGGCGTCTACGGCGACCCGTTGCTGCCGGATTTCATGGTGTTCCTGAACTGGCAGGAACTGCCTTGGTACTGGCTGGGTTTCGACATGGCCTGGTTCGCCTTTGTGATGGTTCTGCTGGCGCCGGGGATTCTTGCCCTGGTGTTTGGCTTCCTGGCCTTTCGCTCACGGGTGACCGGTGTATACCTGTCTATCATCACGCAGGCGCTGACCTTTGCGCTGATGCTGGCCTTCTTCCGCAATGAGATGGGCCTTGGCGGCAACAACGGCCTGACGGATTTCAAGGACATGCTCGGCTTTGATCTGCGCACCGATGCCACCCGGCTTGGGCTGTTTATCGCCACCGGCATTGCGCTGGCCATGGGTTACCTTATCTGCCGCGGCATTGTGACCAGCAAACTGGGCCGCGTGAGTGTTGCCTGTAGGGATGCCGAGGCACGCACACGCTTCCTTGGTTATCGGGTGGAGCGGGTGCAGCTGTTCGTGTTTGTGGTCTCCGCCATGCTGGCAGGTGTGGCAGGTGCGCTGTATGTGCCCCAGGTGGGCATCATCAACCCCAGCGAATTCTCGCCGCTGTTCTCCATCGAAGTGGTGGTCTGGGTGGCACTGGGTGGCCGCGCCACGCTATACGGCGCCGTCATTGGGGCGATATTGGTGAACTACGGCAAAACCGTGTTCACCGGCATCATGCCCGATGCCTGGTTGTTTGCCCTCGGTGGTCTGTTTGTTCTGGTGACCGTGTTCCTGCCCAAAGGCATTGCCGGCCTCTTGTTCAAACCACGGAAGTCCAGCGACGCCAGTAACACGCCCCCGGCGAAGGAGGCTACCGCATGAGCATTCTTCAGGAACTGACCAACAGGGATAGGGTATTTGAATTTCTTGCGCCAGCACAGTCCCCTGTGGACGTGCGGCACGGCCCCATTCTGTACCTGGAAGATGTGAACGTGAGCTTTGATGGCTTCAAGGCCATCAACAATCTCAACCTCACCATCGACGACGGTGAACTGCGCTGCATCATCGGCCCTAACGGCGCCGGCAAAACCACCATGATGGACATCATTACCGGCAAAACCCGCCCGGACACCGGCTCGGTGTGGTTTGGCAGCCGCCACAACCTGCTCACCCTGAGCGAGCCAGACATCGCCTCCCTCGGCATCGGTCGCAAGTTCCAGAAGCCCACGGTATTTGAAGCGCTGACGGTGTTCGAGAATCTGGAACTGGCCATGGCGGCGGACAAGCGGGTGTTCCCGACGCTGACTGCACTGATGACACCGGAATACCGGGATCGCATCGATGAAGTGCTGGAAATGATTGGCCTGAAAGAGCTGCGCCAGGCCCTCGCCGGCATCCTCTCCCACGGTCAGAAACAGTGGCTGGAGATTGGCATGCTACTGATGCAGAAGCCGCGCCTGCTGCTGGTGGATGAGCCGGTCGCCGGCATGACCGAACAGGAAATGGAACGTACCGCCGAACTGCTTACCAGTCTGGCCGGCAAACAATCGGTGGTGGTGGTAGAGCACGATATGGGCTTTGTGCGCTCCATCGCCCGCAAAGTCACCGTTCTGCATCAGGGCAGCGTGCTGGCGGAAGGCTCAATGGACCAGGTCTCAAACGACCCGGAAGTGATCAAGGTATATCTCGGGGAGGAAGCCTGATGCCAACTGAAAGCCTGATGCTGAAGATCGACAAGCTCAACCAGTATTACGGCGAAAGCCACACTCTCTGGGATCTGGAACTGGACGTACCCCAGGGCCAGTGCACCTGCGTGATGGGGCGAAACGGCGTGGGCAAGACTACTCTGATGAAATGCATCATGGGCGAGGAAAGCGTAAAAAGCGGCTCCCTCGTGTTCGCCAAGGACGTGGAACTCGCCCAAAAGAAAATAGAAGACCGTGCCCGCCTCGGCATTGGTTATGTGCCCCAGGGCCGGCAGATTTTCCCGCTGCTGACCGTGGAAGAAAACCTCCGCACCGGCCTGGCCGTGCGCAAAGACGGCTGCAAGGTAATCCCCGCACGGGTGTACGAGTTGTTTCCGGTACTGAAAGAGATGCGCCACCGCCGGGGCGGCGACCTTTCCGGCGGCCAACAGCAACAGCTCGCCATTGGCCGTGCGCTGGTGATCGAACCCCGCCTACTGATCCTCGACGAACCGGGGGAAGGCATTCAGCCCAACATCGTCGCCCAGATTGGCGAGGTTATCCGCAAGCTGATCAAGGAAGACGGCCTCACCGTGTTGTTGGTGGAGCAAAAGCTGCCGTTTGCCCGCAAATACGCCGACCGCTTCGCCATCCTTGATCGGGGCCGCCGAGTGGCCGAGGGAGAGATCGCCGGCCTGACCGATGAGCTGATCAAAAAGCACCTGACGGTATGACGGCTTTCCAACGGGTAGAACAGTGCCGCCAACCAGATCAGGGCTCGGGACACCGATTCGATCTGGAGCGACGCTGGGCTGCCGGCTTGTCTCTTGGCTTTGAAGCACGAGCGGAAGTGGTAAGGGGGGAAGAGAGCAAACCGGTTACACGTCTGGCGCACCGAAAACACCATGGCCCGTTAAGAGTGCAGCGGCCGTTCTATCCGGAAGGGCGAAACGGCTGCTGCCACGTTTACCTGTTGCACCCGCCCGGCGGGTTGGTCAGCGGTGACGAGCTTCGCATCGAGGCCTCGGTGGGAGAGGGCGCCCATGTGCTGCTAACCACGCCTGCCGCCGCCAAGCTCTACAAAGCCGATAGCCACGGCGTTGCCTGGGGGCAGCACACCCGCCTGCAGGTAGCTAACAACGGCATCCTCGAATACCTGCCCCAGGAAACCCTCGCATTTGATGGCTCCCGGGGCGAACAGACCACCACCATCGAACTGCAAACTGGCGCCAAATGCATCGGCTGGGAAATCCTCGCCCTCGGCCGCCCGGCCAGCAATTTGCCGTTTGTCTCCGGCCACCTGGAACAACGTTTTCGCCTGCTGCTGGGCGGCCGCCCACTGTGGCTTGAGCGCCAGCTTATGGACCCCGCACATCCCCGGTTCAAAGGCCATTGGGGCCAAGGCGGCGCTACCGTACAGGCCACCCTGTGGGTTGTCGGCCTGGAAGATGAAAGTGGTGCTATTGAAGCGCTGCGGGAAGCCCTGCCAGCGAACCCGCGATGGGCCGTCACTCGGCGCCGTGGCGTATTGCTGCTGCGCTATCTGGGGCAGGAAAGAAACGAAGCCTGGGCGCTTTGCCAACAAGCCTGGGAACTGCTCAGGCCAAAGCTCACCGGCCAGCCTGCCAGCGTTCCCCGAATCTGGCTGACCTGAACAACATGCGCATAGCGGAGTGATAAACCATGGAATTGACGCCCAGAGACAAAGACAAACTGATGCTGTTCACCGCCGGTCTGCTGGCCGAACGCCGCAAAGCCCGGGGCCTGAAACTGAACTACCCGGAAGCCATCGCCCTGATCAGCGCTGAAATCATGGAGGGCGCCAGAGCAGGGCAGTCCGTCGCGGAGCTGATGAGCAGCGGCGCGGAGATTCTGACCCGCGACGACGTAATGGATGGCATCGCCGACATGATCCCGGAAGTGCAGGTGGAAGCGACCTTCCCGGACGGCACCAAACTCGTCACCGTCCACAACCCCATTGTTTGAGGTGCGCGCCATGATTCCCGGTGAATACCAGCTCAAAGACGGCGATATCGAACTCTGCGAAGGCCGCGAACGCATCACCATCGACGTCGCCAACACCGGCGACCGCCCGATTCAGATCGGCTCCCACTACCACTTTGCCGAGGCGAATCCCGCGTTGATTTTCGATCGGGTTAAAGCAAAAGGCTACCGGCTGGACGTCGCCGCTGGCACGGCCATTCGTTTCGAGCCGGGCCAGTCGCGGCAGGTCACTTTGATTCCTTTTGCAGGCCATCGCGAGATCTACGGTTTCCGGGGCGACGTTATGGGCAAACTGGAGGCGCAGACATGAAAATAACAAGGCAAGCCTACGCCGACATGTACGGCCCCACCGTGGGCGATCGCGTGCGGCTGGGTGATACCGAACTGTGGATTGAGGTCGAGAAAGACCACACCCACTACGGCGACGAAGTAAAATTCGGCGGCGGCAAAGTCATCCGCGATGGCATGGGCCAAAGCCAGCGCGCCGACGACACCGTGATGGACACTGTTATCACCAATGCATTGATTCTGGATTGGTGGGGCATTGTTAAAGCCGACATTGGCCTGCAAAACGGCCGTATCGCCGCCATCGGCAAAGCCGGCAACCCCGACACCCAGCCAGACGTCACCATTGTCATCGGCCCCGGCACCGAAATCATCGCCGGCGAAGGCAAAATTCTCACCGCCGGTGGCATCGACTCTCACATCCACTTCATTTGCCCGCAGCAGATTGAAGAAGCCCTCATGAGCGGCATTACCACCATGCTTGGCGGCGGCACCGGCCCGGCCACCGGCACCAACGCCACCACCTGCACACCCGGTGCCTGGCACATGGGCAAAATGCTCCAGGCCGTCGACAGCCAGCCCATGAACATCGGCTTCCTGGGCAAAGGCAACACCAGCCTGCCCGAAGCTCTGGAGCTGCAAATTAAAGCCGGTGCCATCGGCTTGAAACTGCACGAAGACTGGGGCACCACCCCAGCTTCCATCGACAACTGCCTCACCGTGGCGGATAAATACGACGTACAGGTGGCCATTCACACCGACACCCTAAACGAATCCGGCTTCGTGGAAGACACCCTCGCCGCGTTCAAAGAGCGCTGCATCCACACCTACCACACCGAAGGTGCCGGAGGCGGCCACGCGCCGGACATCATCACCGCCTGCTCCAAACCCTACGTGCTGCCGTCGTCCACCAACCCGACGCGGCCCTACACCGTGAACACCATCGACGAACACCTCGACATGCTGATGGTGTGCCACCACCTGGACCCCAACATCCCGGAAGACGTCGCCTTCGCCGATTCACGCATTCGCCGCGAGACCATCGCAGCGGAAGATATCCTGCATGACCTGGGCGTTATCTCGATGATCGCCTCTGATTCCCAGGCCATGGGCCGGGTAGGGGAAGTGGTGTGCCGCACCTGGCAAACCGCCCACAAGATGAAAGTTCAGCGTGGCCTGCTGCCGCAAGATGAAAGCCTGGGCGCCGACAACTTTCGCGCCAAACGCTACATTGCCAAGTACACCATCAACCCCGCCATCACCCACGGCATTGGCCACGAAGTGGGCTCGGTAGAAGTGGGCAAGCTGGCGGACCTGGTGCTTTGGAACCCGGCGTTTTTCGGCGTAAAACCGGCCCTCATTGTGAAGGGCGGCATGATTGCAGCTGCGCCCATGGGCGATCCCAACGCCTCAATCCCCACGCCCCAGCCCGTGCATTATCGGCTTATGTTTGGTGCCTTCGGCAAAGCCGCCAGTGCCACGCGCCTGACGTTCGTCAGCCAGGCTGCATTGGATGCGGGCATTGGCAAAGAACTGGGCCTGGACAGCCCGCTGGCGGCCTGCAAGAACGTGCGGCAGGTGCGCAAGAGCGATATGAAACTGAACGACGCCTGCCCGCACATCACCGTAGACCCGCAAACCTACGAAGTGCACGCAAACGGCGAACTGCTTACCTGTGAGCCGGCCTCTGAACTGCCGCTGGCCCAGCGCTACCACTTGTTCTGAGCCGGAAACCGGAGAACCTTATGCTGGAACTGATTAAACGTATCACCAACGTGGAAACTTCCGAAATCCACGACAACCTGACTCTGCCCTACGAACTGCGCATGCGGGGCCGGTTGCGCACCACCACAGAAACCAGCCAGGACGTTGGCCTGTTTCTGGATCGCGGCCCGGTGCTGCGAGACGGCGACCTGCTGCAAGCCAGAACTGGCGAAATCATCCGCATCCGCGCAGCGGAAGAGCCCGTGGTAACCGCCCGCATAGAAGCCGGCCTGCCGCTGGCGCGGTTGTGCTATCACCTCGGCAATCGCCACGTCTCTCTCGCCATCGGTGAGAATGATCAGGGCGGCTGGGTTCGCTTTCCGCCAGACCATGTGCTGGAAGAACTGGCCGAGCATCTGGGTGCTGAGGTTGTTCATCACACGGCATCCTTTGATCCCGAACCGGGTGCCTATGCGCAGACCGGAAAAGCCGATAGCGGCCACAGCCACGGGCACGGCCATCACCATGCTCACTCCCATTAACAGCCCAGCGGCCGCATCGAACGACTTGGCATTGCTGGGCCTGATGCAGCTGGTCAGCCCTGCGCTGCCCATTGGTGCTTTTGCCTGGTCTCAGGGTCTGGAAAGTGCCTTTGAGCTGGGTTGGGTAAATAACGAAACAGACTTGCAGCAATGGCTGGAAGGCGTACTGGAAGATGGCCTGAGCCGCTGCGAGTTGCCTTTGCTGGTGCGCTTGCAAACCGCCTGGGCGGTAGACGATGCGAAAGCCATTGCACAGTGGAACAACTGGCTGCACGCCACCCGGGAAACCGCCGAACTGAGCGACGAAGACACCCGCCTTGGCGCTGCATTGGTCACCCTGCTGCGCAACCTGGGCCTGCTGCCGGATGCGAGCCTGATCCCGCAGGAACCCGGCTACATCACCATGTTCGCCTGGGTGGCCCATCACCGGAATGTACCCGAGCGCCTGACCTTACTCGGCTTCGCCTGGGCCTGGCTGGAAAATCAGCTGGCGGCTGCCTGCAAGGCGCTGCCCCTTGGCCATACCGCCGCCCAACGCATCACTGAACACATGCGCCCGCTATTGGTAACGGCTGTGGAAGCCGCCCTGCAGCGGGACGACGAAGAGCTTGGCCCGATATTGCCCGGCCTGGCCCTCGGCAGCGCCTTACACGAAACCCAGTATTCGCGGCTTTTCAGAAGCTGAAGAACAAACGCTGATTACAAGAGACACGGAGAACACGCCATGAAACATTGTTTGAGAGTTGGAGTAGGTGGCCCGGTAGGCTCCGGCAAGACCGCCCTGTTGCGCCAGCTGTGCAAAGCCCTGAAAGACCACTACGACATAGCCGTGGTCACCAACGACATCTACACAAGAGAAGACGCCGACTTCCTGCTCAAGCACGACGCCCTGCCAGCCGACCGCATACTGGGCGTGGAAACCGGCGGCTGCCCGCACACCGCCATCCGCGAAGATGCCTCCATGAACCTGGCGGCCATCGACGACCTGCAAAGCCGACACCCGAATCTGGAACTGGTGATGGTCGAATCCGGTGGCGACAACCTTTCCGCCACCTTCAGCCCGGAACTGTCTGACCTCACCTTGTACGTGATCGACGTATCCGCCGGCGACAAAATCCCCCGCAAAGGCGGCCCCGGCATCACCAAATCCGACCTGCTGATTATCAACAAAATCGACATCGCCGAATACGTCCACGCCTCGCTGGACGTGATGGAGCGGGACTCCAAAAAGATGCGCGGCGAACGGCCGTTTGTGTTTGCCAACCTTTATGACGGGGTAGGGCTGGAGACGATTATCAGCTTTATTCTGGAGCGCGGGATGCTGCCGGAACGACGCCCGGAAAAACTTGCCGAAACCGCCTGAAGGCCCGGTGAACAGAATCTATTGAAAACCAGGAGAAACATTATGAAAGCAATCACCCGAGTACTGATGGCCACCGGCCTGATGGTTACCGCGACAGCGGCCTCTGCTCACGTCGGCCACGACGCAGGCACCGGCTTCACCAGCGGCCTGCTGCACCCCATGCAGGGCCTGGATCATCTGCTGGCCATGGCCGCAATCGGCTTCTGGAGCGTGCGCCAATCCGCCACACTAAAAAACAGCACACCGCTGTTCGTCATCGGCGGCATGGTCGTCGGCGCTGGCATTGCCTGGGGCGGCTTGAGCCTGCCGGGCGTGGAAACCGGTATCGCACTTTCGGTGCTGCTGGCAGGTATTCTGATTGCCACCATGGCCAAGCTGCCGACCGCTGTGGGCGGCTCCCTGGTTGCGGCGTTCATGGTGTTTCATGGGTTTGCGCACGGAGCTGAAATGCCCGCCGGAGCGGCGTTGGTGGCTTACCTTGCCGGGTTCTCTATCGCTACGGTGGCGTTGACGTGTGTGGGGCGTGGGCTTGGTGCTTTGATGCTCAAGACAGATAGCCGGGTTGGCCGAACGTTGGGCGGTGTTGTGGCAGCAGTTGGGGCTTTTTTGGTAGCTGGTTGAAAATTGGCCAGGAAAACATTCTACGATGTTACTGGCTATTGGAGCCGGCTTCACGTCGGCTCCGGCATGGTAATCCCCCCGAAAACACCCCCACTAAAAACGGGGGGATTACCACCCAAACTGACCGTTTTCCGGACGGATGGTCGTATCTGGTTGGATAACAACCCGGTGTAAAATGCCACACGCCCATTCGTCATTGGCCGCAAAGCTGGCCCTTCAGCCAGGCGCTAAAGGATGCACACGCCAGCGCCAGAATCTATAACCTGATCGAAATGGCGCTAGCCAATGGTCTTGAGGCCTAAGCATGCCTGGTGGAAGCACTCATCAAAGTGCCATCATCATCGACAACCGACGATGATGGCAACCAGTTGTTGCCATGGAATCAGGGCGAAATCATTCCGGTGTAGTTCGTGGGGCGCTTACAAATAAATTTAACCCCTCAAGCTCCCTGCTATTCTCCAATACGGGCAGTCTGGGCCGCTGTAGTGCGTTCAAATTCAGCTACTTCTGCAACCACATACGCGACATGATGGCTCGTATCAATCTTAATCCAAGTTGTCGGCCCGCCACCTATTTCTTTATTTGCGCATCGCTGAATTTCGTTGTCTCCCCAGCTAAAACCGGAACAAAGGTAGTGACCAGAATTAATTAAAGTTTGGGCTAGTTCGCAATGCTGGAAACCACCAATTGGCTTTCTGATTACATGCCCCCTGACGATGAAAAATTCATCGTCAATGGTATATCGGATTTTGGCGTTAGTGTTTCCATATCCTGTCTCACCGGTGCTAGGGCCTCTAACGCCATAATCCCCAAAATATATACGGAAGGTGGGGTGTTGTTTTCGAGCATTTTTCCAAAGCAGCATTTCTCTTCGCAATACTGAGCCACAAGAATCTCGGTCTTTAATCACCTTGTCAATCGAGTTCGGCAGAGAGCACCCAGCAATAGAGTATGTTGAAAAACCATAACCAGTAATTTGAGAAAATAGTGAATCAAAACTGTTAAATATATCTACTATTGGCAGTGCACTCAGATCCTCGAGGTCAAGAGTAACGTGACAGTTAGCCGGATTGATCTCAAGATAATTAAGAATTTCACTCAATCGTTCGTGAAAGTGAGTGGGGTCGCTAACATCATCAAATGCAAATCGCTCTAGCCTGATACAAAATTTACCAGTGTGCATTCTCGATATGCTTTTTAATGCTAAACGATATTCGTCATCATCCCAGCGATCATAGCCAACAACAGGTACGACATTAACGCCATCACTCTTCAAAGAGTTGTAAAGGTAGTTTAAATGGTGCTCCCCTGTTTCGACCTTGTCGGCTGGATCCTGCCAATGGTATGTGTCGAACATCGCATACATGCCAGGCCGAAGCTCGCCTATCTTTCGACTTACTTCGGACAAAAAGGTGGCCTTAGCATGTGGATTGTCTTTGTATTTTTTGAGCTCCGGTTTGAATCTAGGAACCTCGAACAAAGGTATCATGCTGTTCGTTACATTTTGTGACGCATTACGAAGCGAATCAAATTCAGCATCTTTTGCTTTTAATATGGGGAAGTAGAGAATGTTCATAACTAAGCCTCAATTTTCTCGTCGGATGGAAACAACTGGCGTATTTGGTTCTGTCCCACCAAGTCGGAGAACAGGCTATAATTCCCCGATTCCCTTCGGAGTCGACCGGCGATTACTGCCGGGTGGATCTTCAAATCCTTTGCAAATCTTTCAATCGTGTCCTTGCTTGGCGTCGTATAAGCATCGCTTCTCCGCCACTTTACACGCGGAATAAAGGCTTCGGTTGCTAAGCGGTTGGCCTCTGCCTCTTTTCGATCTTCGGATGATGTATCTAAATCATCCAAAAAGGCCTCATTGTTACCAACATGCTTCCAAATATGAGCGACTTCGTGCACCAACGTAAACCAAAAATGATCAATCCTGTCATACCTCAACGTGAGACTGATAATAGGGGTTCCATCAGAATCTTTAAGAGCGGCTCCGTCCAACAGTGTGCCTTTCAGTGCAGGTTCAATTACTACAGCGATGCCTGATTTCTCTAATTGCTCAATCGCTAATAAAGGACCCGTATCAAACCGACTTAGCTGAGCAAGCTCTTTCAAATAATTGGCAGAAAGTACATCAGTTTCATAACGGCCTAAGTTGCTCTTTTTGTCCCGAGCTTTCTGAATTACCCGTGCTAACCAAGCATACAAGGCATACCTAGATGTTGGCGTTTCCGCCTCCCCAGAAAATGTTTTACGAAATGATGCGGCACCGAATTGCAGCCCAGCATCTGAAATGAAGCCTTTCACCAAATCTTCAACGTTGTCCTTGGCTACTTTTCCCAAATTTTCTATCCAACCCCGGCGCGCCATTTCTTTGATCGGAAACTTCGACCAATCTACAGATCGCTTGTTGATAGGGGCGTCGGGAAGCGAAGCGCCAATCAATGTTTCGGCAGAGATACCCAAGCCGATAGTCAGTGCCCGAATCATCTGGACGGTTAGAGGCCGTTTGCGATTTAGCACCTCAGAAACTCGACTGCTCGTGCCGAAATAAGGCACTAGGTCAGCTTGCTTCAAGCCCTTCTCGTTCATGCGGAATAAAATGGCGTCGACTGGATCCGGGCTTTCCACTGGATACTTTGAATTTTCATGCGCTTCTAGCAAAACTGTAAGCAGCTCAAGTCGTTCACTCTTTTTAGAGTTCAACTTGGGATCTTCAGCAATTAGAGCCTGAACCTCATCAAGGTAAGCTATATATTGTTCCTCTGTGCGAATTACTTTAGCGTCCATCATTTCTGTCTTCACTGAAGGCCGGTGATAACGGCGATGCCTTGTTGGAAAGCAATTTGCAGGGAAACCTCTTTGTTACAGTTGCTTATGGGGAAAATGAAGCTGCCCGGCTGAGACTGTCGAGCGTTCGGAAACTGTTGACTCACATCCGCTGGTCTTTTCCAGTTCGCGTCAGTAAGTTCTGCGACCCATGCGCATATCCAAGTACGCGCCGATTCGTCCGTGCGCGAAAGGCACTGTAATTTTCCCCGTCCTATAAGTCGCATAGCTTAACGTTTCCCAATTTGGGAACATTATGCGCGTAATCAGAGGAGGTTTCAAGCTCCCAAATTGGGAAATTGGATGGCTGCTGCATCGCGGGAGTTTCGTGATGACGGTCTTAGAGGAAAAACCCGAATTGTCGCCCGTAGACGTCGACATCGAATGCCGTGCCAATGGGGATCACGGCAACGCTTCTGATATCTGTAGGTTTTAGCTCAGCGTCGGTTCTGTGAGCTCACAGCTTTTTATAGGGCACGATGAACCAAGTTTATTGCGGCTCCACCGGCAAGGTGCAGCGAATGGATTGCCAAGGCTTGTTCAGCTGACTCGTATTTACGTGCAGATTATAGTCGTGTGTCGCACAGCACAGCTCGATGAATAGGCCCCTGTAACTAGCGCGCAACCAACCCGCCTCTATTTCAAGCTTCGTCTGCACGGACCCGCCGTTGTGCTCTAGACGGGTGTAAGTCAAAACAGGTGCAAGGCGAGCCATGACGGAAAAAACCGGAACAGGTTTATTCTTTTGTGGTGGATGGGGAATCCGTAAGTCGATGACTGCGCCGGGCGGGGCGAACTATACTTTGGATACTGTTCGCAGAAGGGGGCGCTCAAGATAGACGGTGATATGGTGCACAAGATGAGTTATGAGGAATAGATCCATGCGCAGGCTATTCTTCGGACTGGAGATTCCCGCTCGTATCAAAGCCCGCCTGTTGAAGACCACGGCAGAGATGTCCGCTGCCAAATGGCAAAGTGTTGAGCAGATACACATCACATTGCTGTTCCTTGGCGACGTGGAAGAAGAACGTCTATCGGCGGTGTGCGAGGCTGCCCGCAATATTCCCCTGGCGCCTTTTGAGCTGAGTGTTACGGGGCTGGGTTGTTTCGGTCAGCCTTGTGCCCCTCGAAATCTTTGGGCGGGAGTCCAGCCGACGGCTCCCGTTGCCAGTCTCCATAGCGCGATTAAAGGCCAAATGGAGAACCTTGGATTAACAACTGAAAGTCGGGCATTCCGTCCCCATATCACCCTGGCCAGATTCAAGCGCCAGCCCGGTTCGGTTCAGGGCTTGCTGGCCGAGTATGGGGAAACGGCTTTCGGGTCGTTTCAGGTGGATCAGTTCGTACTCTTTGAGAGCGAACAAGGCTCCGGTGGTTCGGTATACACGGTGATTGAACGCTTTCCTTACATGACTCGCGCCATGTGATCGTCGCCAAGGTTGGTCACACGAAAACCGGGACAGATTTATTTTCCAGTTTCCGTATTGTTCCTGGCAGGCCAGCAATTGCCGGCGCCGGCCTTAGCGAATTTTTAGCAGTGCATCTTCGATGTCGGTGCTGTCTTCTGGGCGGACGACCCGCGCTATTTCTTCACCATCCTTCAAAAAAATCAGGGTCGGCCAGAGCTTAACGCCAAACGTCCGCCCCAATCTGCGGCCTTTGCCATCTTCAACCTTCACATGCGGAACGCTTGGGTGATTGTCCATTGCCGCCTTGATGTCCGCCTGAGCACCCTGGCAGATCCCGCACCAGTTGGTGCCGAATTCGATCACCATTGGGCCCGTGCTCTGGTCCAGCTCATCACGGCTCAGGGTTTCGGGTGTATATCGGCTGGTGTACGACATGGTGTCTCCTTGTTGGGTTATCCGTTTGGAAAATAAATCTGTCCCGGTTTTCTGAGGTCGTCGAGTGTTAGTGCTCCTTTAATCGGGCAACCCGGAACGCTTCTCTGGTGTCATTTCCTTTTCCCACTCGGCTTCGTCGCCCGGCGCTGGCAGAAACCGGCCAAACTCGATCATCTGAGTGGCTGGAATGTCCTGCAGATAAATCCAGACGTCCTCAGCCGTTGTGCCCGTGATTTGCACTACCTTTTCAAGCATCTGGCTCATCAGGGCCTGCTTGACCTCGGTATTGCGGCCCTCGCGTACCAGTCCGTGCACATACACCTGGGGCGCTGAGTTTACGCGGCCACCGACAAAGTGCTCACCCTCGTTGGTCGCAAAAAACAGAACCTGGGCGAAGAAGTGGGGCGCGCCGGTTTGCGTGTGATGGGCCGTTGTGATGGCCTCCGCTATCTGTGATTTCTGCTGCAGCGACAGGGAAAGATTCGCGACTGTTACAGTGTAAGTGGGCATTGGGAAGTCCTAACGAGCGTTGCATGTATGCATGGGTCTGGCCAAGATGGAAAGTGGGGTAGCTTGTTTCACTATAGCAACGCTTGTCAGCATGGCCACGCGCATGGAAAACCGAGACAGACTTATTTTGTGCACACTGTTTTTTTGACGTTATCAGCCCATTTCGAAAAATATCTATCAAACAAGAGCTATCAAACAATCATGACGAGAAAGACATTAGGTTTAACCCGAAAACGAAATAAAGACGCTAAACCAGTG
>Ga0098039_1000284_pt1 | contig 22590 bp, 33 predicted proteins | sample 6_EtaG_FD_75047 | JGI IMG/M metagenome (GOLD analysis project Ga0098039, IMG submission 75047) | Marine viral communities from the Subarctic Pacific Ocean - 6_ETSP_OMZ_AT15160 metaG | ecosystem: Environmental > Aquatic > Marine > Oceanic | place: Pacific Ocean | collected 2015-01-08 | reverse complement strand
CAGCGCCAGCGCCACCGCCAGCACCTCCGCCAGTCCCTGTTGAAGTAGCGCCAGTATTACTTCCTCCTGCGCCACCTATACCACCTGCGCCTCCGAGAGTTCCTCCTGCGCCTCCGCCTCCTGCTGAACCATAATATTGAGAACTATTATTATCTCCTGCGCCTCCTCCGCCTCCGCCACCAGTAGTGGCTGTGTCGAGAGTCCAAGTTTCCAGATTTAAATGATAAAATGCTAAGAGTTCATTTGAGCTTACAGCAGTCCCAGCAGTTCCGCCATTTCCGCCCGAAGTATTTTGATGGTCGCCACCATCGCCTTTGTATCCAGTCAGTCCCGCTCCACTTCTATGGAATGACCCTTGAGCGTCATTGCCATCACTTCCTGCTCCATCTCCTGTAGGAGTCCCTCCGTTCGCTCCGTTTGACCCGTCTTCTCCATCTGACGAAATAGTTCCACTTCCAGTTATTTTTTGAGCAAAAATAGTTATTACTCCAGAACCGCCTCCTGCGCCACCATTACCGCCTCCTGATGCTCCAGTACCTCCTGTGGCACCAGTTGTAGTATTAGGTTTTAGAGTCCCATTTAGAGTCAGAGTTCCACCTACTCGAATAATTGCGTTAGAATCAGCACTTAGAGTAACTCCTGAATTAATTGTTAAATCTCCATAATTTTTATCGTTTGCTGCTCCCAAGTCAGTATTGGTAGAAATGGTCGCATCTCCGTCACTTCGGTCTCCGCACAAAGCAATGAAAGGTAAACTTGCTGACGGATTAACATCGCCCGCGTATAATACATCACCATCAACTTTCGGATATTCTCCTGCGCTTGCCATATTATGCTACTACGATGTTTGTGATTGTTCCGTCTGCTGAAACATCAACCATCTTCATACCTCCATCATTAAAGGGTTGTCCTGGTTGGTCTGGAACCAGACCTAATGCTGTTAATTCACCTATTGAATATGTTGCGTAAAGGATTAACTTGCTCTCGTTCTTAGTATCCAATCCAGATACGGCTTGTGCTACGATTGGGTCAAGCCCAGCTAAGTCTGGCATAACTTCGAAAGTGTAAGGGTTTGCGTGAGCAATCATCATTGCGTCCATATTACTTTTATCTGTCGCATCCATTAAAGCTTTGTCTTGTAGCAAGGTCATAAGCTTGTCCAGCTTTCTCTCTACGTTAACCATTCTCACATTTAAATCTTCAAATCTACTTGTTGTCATTTTAATACCAATTATAGGCTGTTGCCCACTCCATTACTGTATCTACCTTACTTAAATCTGTTCGTGTGTTAACCAATTTCAACCACACGGCTGTTCCTGTATTTGTATTTCTTGCTACTGTTGCGTCAGTTATTGTTTCGTAATTACTACCACCGTCGTATGAGATTGAAGCAACAAAGGTACTCGTAGCATCAATACTTGCGTTCCATGTGCTAAGCGTGTTTGTTACTGTTGCTGTTGTGGTGTCTTTGAATATAAGAGTTGATGGGTTTACTTCAGTACCTACTGCTGTGAACGCAGGTATTGAATGAGTAGTAGAATAATCTACGTCTGTGGCAGTAATATCTCCCAGAACTGCTCCGCCACCTGCTACGGTTTTCACCCATGAAACTGAGCCATCAGTTAAGATTGTGGCAGTAGTGTGTCCTGTCCCAACCCAATAAGTTGGTGAGGACGCAGCGCCAATAAGTTTGAGTTCAATAGATGTATAAGTACCTTCATCAGAACTCATATCGGTTCCCATTTTATCTACACCTCCATTCGTAGAACTCTGAGGTGTACCTACATTTGTTACAACTTCAACATATAAGTCATGTTGTGAAGTGGCATTACCTTGTACGACTGTCCAGATACTATCATTTCCTCCAGAACCTGTAACTGTAGCAGTATATTTTCCACTTTCAGTTCCTGCCAAACTCCCATTCTCAACTTTTCCACGATATGCTTTCTTGCCAACATCGTTTGCGTCAGAAGTAGCCAACTTAGTTACGCTAGTAAAATCAAGGATAAGGTCGTCAGAACCATTAGTTCCCCAAAATAAACTCTTCTGTAATTGCGCACGAGCAACTTCCGCAGTACCTATACCAGTATAATATAATATCCATTGACCTGAACTTAGCTTAAGAAGTGAACAATCATTTGAAGACCAACTTATGGTGGCATCAGCTGCTTCAATAATAATATATCCTTTACTTAAATCTAAAGTTTTATACAAATCATCGGTACTATCATAATACCATCCTGAACTATTAACATCGGCACTGTCTGTTTGTAAAGTATCATAAAGCAAGTTCTTGACTTGTGGACTTCCCGTGTCTGCTAACTTCGCATTCCACCCATCATAGTCTGAGTTAAAGAAAGCATTCATTGAATTCTTAAATGCTAATCCAAAAGCATTCATAACATCGTCTGCGTCTGCTACTTGTCCATCTTTAATTGCCATGTCTTTTCTTTTAATATACCTTCCTTATTATTAAACCTTACTGATTATACGACACCTCTATTGGAATTGAGACATCATCAGAGTCATCAACATCTATTGTTGCTGCTCCACTCGCAGTTACTTTCAACCGCAAATCAATGCCTGTGTTTGTGAAAGTATGCTTTGTTCCGAGAGTAACTGTTTCCCAGTTAGTACCGCCGTCTGCTGATAATTCGTAAGAGAGATTTGCTGGTGTTGTAATTCTGCTACTGTCTATTGTTAAAGTGGCATTTGTAATTGTAGTCTGGTCAAGGTAAAATGCCAAAGTCTGAATAATCTGCCCTGTTGTGAAAGTCCACCTGAAATTTGTAGTATCCCAAGTAGCTGTAGTGTTTGTTGTATCTTCGAAACTATCAGTTCTCAGCGATTCTTTCCAGATATTATTTGGATTAATAACTCTTAGTATTGACCACGATGAAGCATTACTTCCTAAGGTCGCAGTTCCTAAAATCCCTGCTAGAGTATTCCCTAAGATGAATGAAACATTCGCCGTCGAACCCCAAGTATAAGTACCCCATTGTCCGAATCCTGAGTTACCCCAGATTAAAATTGTACCTGCGATACTTCTAGTTCTAACTCTTGTTGTGTATGTATCTACATTTAAGTTTTCAGTATATAAACCAAATAAAGGAACTGTATCTGCGTTTACATTTTTAAGTCCTTGAGTGTCCTTAATTGTTCCACTAATTCCTTCAGTCATTTATTTTATGAATAATACAGTTACTACATTCAGTTCCATAGCTGAATTTTTAGCTATACCTGCGAATGTTACTCTATTAATTCCTCCTCCTGCTACTTGATTTTCAAATTCAGTATAAGTGTTACCATTTCCAGTAACTGAATCCAAAGTATATTCCATACTAATTTGTTTATCTGTAGTTGCTGTTGTTAAACTTTTTATTGTAGCAGCAATTGGAGTTCCCAAACCTGTATCGGTTTCACTTGGTGCTGAATTATCCGTTCCTAATTCACCTTGACTTAAATCGGCATCAATCAAATCTCTAATTAAATTCTTTCCTTGTGTTGTTAGTACCATGTTAATTTATTTCAGTATCGTCTTCCTCCATTGTTAATTCTGTTGTCCAAGATTTACCATCAATTGTATGTTGTACATCTGATATTCTGGCAAGTGCTTTATTTATTCCTAAATCTTGTATTGTTAATTCTGCAAACTCACCTGGTTGTATTTTACTTCCTTCAATACTTAACCTGAACCTTAACTTCTCTCTGTTTGTACTAAAGAAAGATTGACCAAAATTAACACCTTCTTGTTTTATTTCCGCTCTTATAGTATCATTTGACATCGAACCAATATTTGAATAATCCTGTGCAATAGTTTCTACCTCAACATTTTCTAATACGGCAGTGTTTAGTGAACCTCTAGTCAAACCAGTAAAATCATAATTAGGAGCATTAGCTGTCATTGTTGTGTACTCAATTATCTCATAATTATCAACACTACTTATTTTTATGAATCCTCCTGACGCTGGAAAACCTGAAGCAGCAGAATTTAAAGTTATCGTTGTGTCTGATGAATCAAATGCTGTTTCAACTAAAGCATTACCTCCTCCTTGAGCTATTAAATTAGCATAATAATTTTGACCAAAGTCTGGTCTATCTAAGATTTTCATCCTTATCTTTGAAGTAGTTGTGTTTGGATTATAAGCATACCAAACAATTGGTTGTTGCTTCTTATCAACACCCATTCTTATAATAAGCATATTAACTACATCATCAGTACTTGTAGAAAACGAGCCAGAAAGAATTTTCCCAGCGCCAGAACCTGAATAAGGTACTACAAATTTTAAAGTGTTTTCTATTGAATCTCCTGAAGTGTGTGCTGCTGCTTTAGTTCCAGCAATACCTCGCTCCTTTGTATCAGATACAATAAGATTACTACCTGATAGACTTGAATACCTTAGTAGTTCTCCTCCAATTGTAGCTACGCCTCCGCCATCTGTAAAGATAGTTACATCGCCTACAGGAATTGTAAGGTCAGTTGAAGTTATTGTGGAAGTTATTGTAGTGCTTCCTTTGTTTTTAGGAATCCACCAAAAGAAGTTCCTCTCTTCGTCAATATAATATGTGGCCATTCTGGCTCCAGCAGTGTAAGTTGGTATTGATAATTCTTTAATCAATTCAGCAACTGTACGATAACTAGAAGAAAAAGTTATAGTATTAGTAGTAGTTTCAATATCTCCACCGACAGGTCTCCCACCTCCACCAGCTGTTGTAGCATTTGGAGTCTTAATCATTGTAGAAAAGTCATGATTATCATTACATTGCTGAACTAAGTTCTCAATTATTTCAGACGAAGTATCTAGAGAAGTAACACCATTATAATTAGCACTGGTTACTTTTGACAATAAATAATCAGTTAAGTCAACACAACTAACTGATATACCGAAACTGCTTCCATCCATTGAACCACTTAGTCCAGTTACTAGCCCTACAAATAGTATATCTTCCGTATCAATGCTATTAGGATTAATGCTTGTTCTGGATACGACAATTTTTATTATATCATCAAACTGAATAAACTCATTAAATTGTTTAACCTCATCTGAACTTGTATCAATTAATGATTTATTAGGATTAATAAAATTTATTGTAGCAACTGAATTCTTATTACCTGAAGCTCTACTTATTGAAATATTAGATATTTCTTCTGTCAGTTCTACTGCGGTCTCAAAACCTCTGGTCCTAGTAATTAATATTTGGTATACCATTATGTTGAAGTGTAACTTAAATCTACTGTGAATGAAATTGTTCCTTGTACCTGTCGAGTATCTGGAGTATTGCTCATAGAAAATCCTCTCACACGAACCCAGTAAGGTCCATAGTTTACACCTGAGTCAACTTCTGAAGCTGCACTAGGAAGCATGGCTCCTCCTGCCGCTGCTGTTCCTCGTTCAACATCTGAAGACTGAGGGTTATAGATAACTGGTAATGATTTTAGTAATAAAAGATTTGAATCCGCAGTAGTTGTATCATCGATATACAATTTTATTAATCCTTTAGTTCGGCTCATTAAGAATAAGAAACCTAATACGTCTCTATGATTATAATCAAAAGTTACTGGAGCATTTACTGTTGTATCTCCAAGATTGAATAAGCAACTAAACTCTATATTCAAAGCATCAGTACTTCCAGCAGTAGGTTCAGGGTCGCCTGTTGAAATATCCAACCTCGGTTCACTAGAAACTCCTACACCTTTAGTAATATTTACATTTGTTACAGGTACTTTGAAAGCATTACCTACATCGTCAATAGCAGTTCCACTATTGTTTATAATTCTTATACCGTAAGGATTAGTTGTAGCATTATAAGTACTAACATCAGTACCTGTACCGTTCTCTTGTCTTAAGAATCTTGTGTGCTGTAATAAAATATTTGCCATTATAATCCAGACCCCAATCCGCTTCTTCTAAGTTCTCTTTGAATATTTTCTATGACCGCACTTCCGATTTGTTGAGCTGAAGCTCCAGGGTTACTTACATTAACTGTTACATTAACTCCACCCATGTTGTTTGTTTGTCCTCCTCGCGCTAGAGGTATAATTGCTTCTGGTCCTCCTTCACCAATCAATGCGGTTGTTGGAGAAGTTACAATTCCTCCTTGAGCGGCAGGGGTTATCATATCTGAAACCCAACTTGCTGCCTTTCCTCCTACTTCAATAGCTCCTTTTACATATTTATTATCTGCAATCTGCGACAACCAACCAACAAGTTCAATAATCTTAACTAATATCCAACCAACAAGTTCACCTACTTTTGTAAAGACAAGAGTAAATGTGTCTCCTACAAGAAGTAATACACCTACTAATGCTTTGAGAATTGCCTTCAAAGTTTTCATTCCTTTATTGAAGTTTTCATTTTTCTTATTAGCTTTATCAGACGCTTTGGTGAATCCCTTAATTACTCCTGTAAAGAAATCCCATGCAGCGGTGATGATTGTGATTACTAAGAATATTTTACCGAATACTTTGAGTATTCTAAATAGGACCCTACTGAGTCTTCCTAACCCACCAATCCCTTTGGAAACTCCAGGTATTTTTCCTAATATCCCTTTAGCTTTTGTACCTACTTGTCCAACTCTGGAAGCTCTTAATTTTCCCGTTGCTCCCTTCATTGCTACTCCAACTCTGGAAGCTCTTAATTTTCCTAGGATTCCTGGTTTCTTTTTTGCCAATTGTCCAGTGGCAGTTCTCGTAGGTCCAATCCCTACAGCTGCTCTGAGTGCATTCTTTACTCCCTTCATCGTAGAACCTTTACCCACTTCAGCAAACCTTCCTAGTGTCCCCCATAACGCACTCAGACCAGTTGTAAGCTGTCCAATAATAACCCCTGCCGTTCCAAGTACTACCAACCCTGCTGAACCGCCAACAATTGCTATTGCTAAATTAGGATGGTCTTGAATCCACTCACTTAATTCGTTTAACTTCTCAATTAATTTCTCAATAATTAGTGTACCAAGTTTGGTTTGCATGAACGTATCCATTATTGTGAATTTGAGAAAGCTCCAAGCTGCTTCCAATTTACCAATTGTTCTAGCATATGTTTTGCTTCCTTCTGTTGCTTGTTTAAAAGTATTGACTAGACTTCGCAACACAGTAGTTCCGAATCTCTTGAGAGCCATACCTGCGAATAACATTGACAATCCCATTGTCAAAAACATGAAAGATAATTTCTTCATTTGAAGTCTGAATTTTTGTACAGCTTCACCTCTAGACTTTAAACTTTGTACGATGGCTGCATTAGCTTGCTCGCTCTTCTGCCTCTCGAAGTCCAGGTTTTCTCCCAAGGCATTAGCAATTGACTTTCGCCGACTTTGCAATTCTTCCTGTTGCCTAATCCTCTCGGCCATACCACTCTTCACGTCTCTACCTGCCCGTGCTCTTGCGTCTGCCTGGTCCTGGAGAGCTTTGTTGAAGTGGTGCATATTGTTTTTATATAAATCTGACGTGGCTGTTTTCTGAACAGCTCTCCTTGCCGCAGCAATTCTATCAGCTTTTTTTTGTGCTATCTCGGTAGCTTTTGCAGTATCTTGGAACATCTCTGTTAAAATATTTTTTTGTCTATTTGCCCGATTCTTCATTTCGGTTATATCTTTTGGCCTTAATGTTGCTTGTTTGGTCCCTTTAGCTGTTGCGTTAAATTTCGCTAGCACCTTTTCTGTTTCGGAAATTCCTGCAGTCATTCCCTTGAATCCTTTTGTGGTTTCTTTTATTCCTGTAGATTTTACTTTTATCTTAATATTGTCTGAAAAGTCTGCCATTATCTAAGTGTGTGCGCACCTCCTGTTTTAGAACGTTCCATTTCAATCTTCTCTCGCTTTCTATATTCTCCTAATTGGTTTAACTGTTCTACGAATTTCAAAGCAGGATAGTTCGGAGTAAGGTTAGCTCCTAACTCTTTTTCTATTATCAATGCTGCAAACGCGTATTCCTCATCCATATTTTTTATATTAGCCTTAGCACTTTGTCTAGCCATAAACTCAACTAAGCCTTTGCTTTTTCTTGATTTATATTTTTTTTTAGAGTGTCACTCTTCGTTTCGGAATTCCAACCAAAGACTCTAAATAATTCTAACATAAACTCCATATCATGTCTAATTAAAAATGCGTCAAGCTCTTCTTCAGTAGCTTCGCTGTCCACTCTTTTTAATATCTGTTTAAAGACTCTATAATAATCCTGCCAATCTTTACGGCTAAGCTTGCCTTCCGCTTTCATTTGTACAGCCATTAACTCTTCTTTCTCCTCAAGAGTCGGGCTTATGTTCATTTCATCTTCGCCAACTTTAATCTTGGCGTATCCTAAATACTTTCCAAATCTACTCATTTCAATTCTCCTCCAATTGTTTTCACAATTAATTCTTTTTCCTCTTTGGTTTTATCATCCTTACTTAATAAATCCAATTGTAATTCTAGTTTTTCTATTCGTTCAAGTAGCAGGTTGAATGCTGTAGAAGCCTTTGCCATATTGTGGTCGTGAATTATCTTCACCCATCTACAATCTCCAAAGTCTGTCTTACAGCTCTCATCCCACTCCTTGAAAGGAGCGAGAGGGAACCCACTAGCTTGAATACTAATAGTGGGTGCCTTCTCAAGCTTATTCATTTTAATCCTTCCATTCAATTGCAAAGTCTTTTGGTAAAGCTTTTGCAGATATTTCAAATTCCCATACTCCGTCTGCTCCGTCAATCTTCACGTCGCCATATTTAGTAATATGTGCGTTTTGAAGTGCCATCGTAACTTCTTTTGAAGCGTCAGCTATTTTCACAACTATTGTTATTGCTGGTCTATTATAATTTCCGCTGGTTATTAAACCTGCTTGATATTGATGATAGCCAGTTGGTGTTGTATCGCCTAATCCGAAAAATAGATGTTCTGGTGTACTTTGTGAATCCATTAATAATTCATCGTGTGTTAATACAAAAGTTCCACTTAATTCAGCCATTCCAAAAGGTTTTTTGTCTAAGTCTGCATTTTGAAAACTTGATGTAACTCCTAAGAAATTAGTCATTTCAACCTCACCTTCAGGAACAACTACTGTAACATTCTTCATAGAACCTGTAACTACTGTTGCTCCACTCATATATGAAGCTAAGCTTCCAGATTGTCCAATGATTGTTGTTCCAGAGTTAACCTCTGAAGTCTTATCCATCATCACAGTTGCATGGGGTGCTCGCCATAGTGCCATTTTATTCTTTTTCCTCCTTAATTATTTTTTTGTCTCTTCGGACTCCTATCTTTTCATACTCCAATGAAGGACGTAACATTTCAGAAACAATAGCTCCAGGAGATATTGTTTGCTTACCGTCGTAGTATTGTAAACTACCTATGTATTTGTATTTCATTTTTTCTTTCCTAACTCCCTATACGCTTTCTCTCTCCCAGAATGTATTCCGCGAGGTATAGCATTAATTCCTCTTCGACGCTTGACTATATTCCATGAATCTTTTTCAAGCTTTCCTGATTTGTTCGCTGCATAAAGAAACTTACGACCTGAGGCAAATCTACCTCTTCCCTTACGGACGTACTTGATACCATACTCTACAGGTATCGCATAATTTATACCGCTTCTGCCTTTTTCTACTTTGGCTCGATAAGTTTTAGCATCTCCAATAGTTACTTGATACCAATCTTTCGTCAGTTCTTTAACCTTTACGCTTTCAGCTAAATCTCCACTATCGGAGGCCTCGTCCAAATATATTGTTTTAATTTTATCTCTCATATATTCAGCAAATTTACCTGCATGTTCTCTATATTTTCTGTTTCGTATATTGAGCATAGTATTTAGTTCTTTAACTCCTTCAATCTTGATTGATACCTTAACCATTATATCAATAACACTCCTCTGATTGTTAGTGAACCTTTGTTCAACTTCATATTTTTGAATACTGACTGGCTACTTACTTCATCGTTAATTTCTTTAATAGAAATATTATCTGCCTTTAATGACGTAACGTTTGCCGTAGTTCTAAGAGTATCAATTATATTATCTTTCATCTCATCAATCTTCTTAGTACCATCTCTTGCGTCACCATAAAGTATAATTCGCATACTGAAGTCTGACTCTCTTGAACCCATATCTAATGCTAAAGCATCATTAATTAAATTTGAAGGATTGATTACATAACAGGGAAACGTTGGGCTCTTCTCAGGGAAGGTTGCCAATACTGTTGTACTTGCTAATTTATTAGAATCAATTATAGTATATATACTCTGGAATATTTCTACTCTTGCCGTGCTTTCAGTTACTACCATTGTTTAACTCTACGAGTTTATACTGTCAAGTCTTGGGGATAATGTAACGATTGTGGCTACTTCCACATCGTTGAATAATATAGGCTCCACGAGCCTTACATCCCAATCAATTGTGTTGAATGTTACTTTGTCAGTGGTAACTATATTTGTTCCTGATTTAAAAATGATTTTAACTTCACCAGTCTTTAAATCTCCTGAATCATGAGGAATTAAATCTGGTTCAACTTGGTCATAAGGTACACCATATACTGAAGATGAGGAACCTTCATTATCTGTTATGTCTCCATACCCTCCATAAGAATCTAATGCTGGAGTTCTAGGTGTAACAGTAATGCTTGTTCTGAAATTGACATTATCAACTATACTGTCGACAGTTGTCTTTATGCTATCTCCGAGTGCTCCCATTTTTAATAGTAGTTAATTTGCTGAGTCAGTTTGAATAGGTTTTTACTCCTATTGATTGCCTTTAGTTGTGCGTTAGCATCAGCCTTAAGAGACTTAAGATGTATTCCTACATCTTTCTTTCCAATACTAATTGCTCCCAAACTGATAGCGTTTGTACTGTTAGAACCTGAAACCATTCTCTGAAGAATGAATACTGCTGCCCACGTCTCCACAGCCGTATCATACATATCTCCTGAAGATTCGCCAGTGAATCCTTCAACATACTTTGCACCGCGACTTATCATAGCCGTAACTATTGTAGCCTTATCTGCTCCCATAGCATCATATAGCTCGCCTATCAAATACTCTACGTTTGTACTGCTCGCTGCCATTCTATATCTTTAACTGTGTTACGTCAACAGGATGACATTGCCATTGGTCTTTCAACCACGCAAATTCTTCATCACTAACTTCAGTCACGACACTGTGTTCAAGTATAACTCCTGAACGGTCATAAGTACCGTATCCTAAATACACTATGAAGTTCCTGTCTTGTAACTTAAGGTAGCGCTCAACCTTTTTATCTACTATTGTTTTTTCCTTAGGTTTGGAAATCTTAGGTTTGGAACTCTTCTTATTCTTTTTTACTTTTATTCTTGGCATCTTGTTCCTCCATCTTCTCAATCTTTCTATCTATATCTTCCATATTCTGAACAGCTTCTTTAGAGCGAATCAAAAATTGTTGGTGGTATCTCTTGATACCTGCTAGTTCAGCTTTCAAAGCTTTGTTGCTTGCCTTTGCTGCTGAAGTTTCTGCTTTCAACTCTACAATCTTTCGACGATGTTGGTCGCTAGTCATATTAAGTTGAACAAATTTCTTCTCAAGTTTCTTAAACAAATCTGACAATTCCATAACACTTAAAAACGGAAGTATTATTTAAACGTTTTGAATTAACATTCAACATCAAATACAACAAAAATATTTGACTGCCAATAATCTGGCGTTGCTGCTGGACCTAACCCCATCTCTCTAACTACACGAATCTTATCTCCTGCTGCGAAAGTATAAGTTCCAAGACTACCTGCTGTAACATTAGCTGCTGATTCAGTATCTCCATTTGTTATAAATGTAGCAGATGGCCATAATGGTAGATAACCACTACCTGTATCCTTTTCAACAGCAAAGAAGAACGGAAATCCAACATCTGGAGTTGTATATACTGCGGAATCTATCCCTACAATTCTACCTCCGAAAGGCAGAGGTGGATTTCGAGCTAATGCTATCACATCAAGACTAACATCTGGAAGTCCGTATGGTGCTCTCCAACCGTTTGTCTGAGCAAGAAAATTTGTATTATCTACGGAGGAATATCCTAAGGCTGTTACTCCAGTTACTAATTTAGTTGTTCCAGCACCAGTATAAGTTCCTGGACACTCGGCAGTAGTATTATATGCTATTTCTCCCTGTCTTGCCATATTACTTGTAGCTAATTCTAATTTGATAGGTCTACTAACTGTAATTTCTGATGATGAGCCATCAATATTAAATATTGGACTTACACCCACTGAATTAACTTTTACAGTATCAGCACTTAAATCAAGCTCTGCTAAGTCTGTAACTGTTGTACCTTTGAAAGTTACAGGTCCAGTTGAAAATTCAGAACTAGCTTCTGCTGTAAAAGTATCTACTGCTGTAAATGGAACATTAGTTTTAACTGTATCTGCTCCTGAATCTATTATAAACGCATCAGTTGTTGAACCAGTATAAATTTTGAAATCCATATCAGCTTGGTCTGCGTTTACTACTATTTCTCCAGTCGCATAATCACCTGTACTTTCTGTAATTGTATTGATTCTTATTGCTTCTTTATCATTCATTGAATTTGTACTACCAGCATTCAATACTAAAAATGGTAAACTTCCTTTTACACCTATATCTGAACGGTCTGAAGCATTTAATCTTAAATATGTTCCATCATCTGAAAGTGTTGAACCACCGATTTTAATTATTGAATTTCCTGAAGCATGACCATTAGAAACTCTAAATCCATGATTACCTATTCCAGACTTAGTTACATCTGAATCATCTGAAGCTGTGAATCCATTATTAAATGTTGCTGTACTTGCTGTAGTAAATGATGAGTTAGTTGTAAAAGGAGCATTAGTTTCAACTGTATCCAAACCAGCGTCTACTTTAAATGCGTTAGTTATTGTATCTGTTTCTACTCTAAAATCAATATCATCTCCTGGTTCATTTACAACTACTTCACCTGTAGCAAAATTTCCACCAGATTCACTTAATGAAACAAGTGATAAAACATTACCAGTAAAACCATTATTAGTATCTCCTGTGTAAAAATTAATAAAAGATAAAGTTCCTTTTCCACTTAGGGCTACACCACCATCTCCTTCAATATTTAATACTGAAGTATTATCATATAATGATGAACCATCAAGTAATAATTTTGCTTTATTTGAAGTCGTATTTTGAATCTTTAATTCAGTATATCCAGAAGATGCTGTTGAAACTGTAAGTAATCCACCTTGTGGTTCAAATAAAGTTTCCGTTGTATTTCCTTTAATATATCCAGAATCAATACTTAGAGTTGCTAAACCTCCTCCAGAATTTACTAACGCAATTCCTTCATTACTTCCAGAGTTTGGGTCTACATCTAAGGTATTATTAATTGTTGATGCTCCATTAGCAGTCAAAGTTCCAGTTAAAATTGAAGTTCCTCCGACTGTAATATTACCACCGATTGTAGTATTATTTACTATATCAGCGTTATACGCATCTATGTATTTTAATCCGTCATATCTTATTGTATCGATTACCATTACATTAGCAATTCATAAGTGGTTGTTAGGCCGTAAGTAGTTCCTCCTGCGTTTGTAAATGTAATTGTTAAAGATTCTCCTGCTTCAATTACTAATTCTCCTGCTGGAACAAAATTTAAATCAGTTACTCCAAGAGTTCCTGGGTCTGCCTTGTAAAGAACTGTATCGTATGCTGGACCTCCTGCTAAATTATTTGAAGTTACTACAAAATCATTTGCTGTTGGTATTCCTGCGAAATGAATTTTAACTCCTAAGATTTTGAAACTCACACCTAAATTAATTTGAACACTAATATTTCCTACACCTGTATCTGTATTCAAAGCAAGCTGTGCTGCTCTTGTTACGGTTGCTGTAACTGTACCATCTACTGTTAGACTTCCACCATTATCATCTACACTTACTACATTAGTAATGTTGGCAATATCTCCAATTGAATTAGTACCTGTAGGTAAAGCTTCTCCTACAAACACTCCTAACTCTCTATCCGCATTTATTTTAAATGCTCCAAAGTCACCTGAATCAATTTGGTCAGTAGTAAATACTCCACCAACTATTAGTCCTTTATCTGAAGCTACAGTAAAAGCAGAATCATCTACATAATCACCTTCAATGTTTGCGATTATAGTACCACTTGCTACATTGACATCTAAAGCTGAAGCTGTTGAAGTAATGGAACTTCCCGCACCATCTCGAACATTAACATCTATTCCTGCTGCTGGATTAAAAATATCTGAGCCATCTGGGTTAACAACTGCGACTCCTGTCTGTGTTGGGGTTGATGTACTCTCTTTGAACTTCCCATACTCTCTATCGGTTATTTGATTATCTAATGCCATTCTTGATTATGATAAATAAATAACAGGAGAACTATAAAAGTCCTCCTATTACTCATTTAGTTTTAGGTCGTTGTAATCTTAGCAATAGCGTTACTTTGTAGTACGCTTGTTGCAATTCTTACTGTTGCTACAATGTGGTGTGTATCTCTTAGGAAATCGTCAAATCTCTCAAGAGTCACTGGTCTCTTTTCCGCAATTGCGTATGCGTGGTCTCTGTCAATAACTAAAGCATGTTTAGCTGTGACGTTTCTTGAAACTACTACGTTCATACCGAAAATATTTCCAAGTAACCTTATACCTAAGTCAGTTGGTGCAATACTCAAGTTAGCTGATGTTAGTCCTGCTAGGTTTCTAATATCTGATGCTACCTCTGTACCTACTACCATGTCAGTTCCCATGTATCCGTTGGATTCCAAATCTTCCATTGCTTCTGTAATGTTTGCCAATGAAATAGTTCCTCCTCCAGTTACGGTTGCTCCTGCTCCTGAACTTAGTGCGTCTGCCACCAAGCTATCTTCTTTGTCTGCTAGAGCATACCCAGCTGTTGCTGCGTTCTTCTCTACGACTGAGAATTGACTGTCTTCAATCATTTCTCTTGTAATTCCAATAGTTACTCCGTACTTGACTGGAGTCAATGTTACTTGACTGTATGTCTCTTGTGCGAATGGTAACTCTGCTCCTTCAGCTACTTCATGTACAATCAGTGTGTCTGGGTCTTGTAATGATACTTTAACTGCTGGTCCTGGAACTTCATTTGGTCCGATTAACAATGCTGCCATTGGTCGGAATACCAAATTCTTTCGTACTGCTTCTTGCAAGGTTCGATAAACCATAGTAGGGGCTAGTACGTTGCTTCCTGTTGATGTTGCTCCTGTGGATAATATTCCACTTTCCGTCTTGTATGTTTTCATTTTACTTCACTCCTCCTATATATTTAATTTGAACAAGACATAAACTCCTGATGTACTTGCTCCTGTCAGTGCTGTTCCAATTACTTTTTCAAAAGCTGTTGCGTCTTCAATCTGTTGAGCTGTAGTTTCTTGTGCTACTAATGCTCCAGATGTGACTGCTGCTCCTGCTTCCATAATAAACAGTCCTGATGTTGCTACAGAAAGGGTCTCTCCTGTTGCTGCGTCTGTAAGGGCTACTCCCACGATTAGTAAATCGTCACTATTTGTTGCTGTGGATACTTCTACAGCAGATGCTACGTAACCTGATTGACTGATTGCAGTCATTACATCGTCTGATGATGCGGAGGCTACTAAATCTCCTGCTGTGACAGCGCCACTAGCTACTGCATGGAATGTTACTCCAGGCATATTAATTAATTGTGTACTTGCCATTTTATTTTATTTCCTATAGTCTTGCTAATGGGTGTCTTTCTTTCCAATAGGACATATCCCACTCTTGCCAGTAATTTCCTCGCTCATTTTTCAATTCGCCTGAAACCCATTCTGGTAATGCGTTTACATTTTCAGAAGTAATAGCTCTTGACTTAATTACTTCCTTTGTTAAATCCAACATGTGAGATTTTAATTCTGAAATTTCTGATTTCATATTAACTAATTTCTCTTCTGCTGCGTCGTCGTTTTCTTCTGCTGCTTCAGGTTCTGCTTCAGCTTCTTCTGCTGGTGCTTCTTCTGGTTCTGCTTCAGATTCTTCTGCGTCTTCCTTTAATAGAAGAGCAAGTTTTTCTTCGATTGCTTTTAATTTGCTTTCCATCTTTTTTTGTTCTTTACTTTCGAAAGAATTGTACGCTTCTGTAACACTTGTAGAAAATGTTGCTCCAGGAATACCTGGTATTGCTACCAAAGATAATTCCACAAACTTCATTCTCTTTGCTACAAAATTCGTCACACCGTTTTCAACTACTTTCTTTAGTTCCTCTATTAGGGAACCAACAGAAACATTAGTGACTAATCCTTTTTGAATTTTCTTTTGAACTGACTCATCGATAACTTCTGCTCTGAACTTCAATTGCTTTCCGTCCATATAAGCTTCAGTAACTCTACCTACAATACTGTCGATAGTATTATCATGGTCTTTCAAAAGAGGAACGCCGATAAGCGAATCTGCTGCTTTACTAAGTTCATCAACTTCATACGTAACATTGTTACGTGATGTTGTCTCCTCAATAGCAACTCCCTCAATTCTAAAAACTTTGTCTTCAACTGCTTCTTCCGAATAGCTTTCAACGATAGGTACAACAAAATTTATTTTTGTATTTTTCATCTCTTTATACCTTTTGCCTGCTTTCTTAAAACGACTTGTTGATTAGTAACATCTAATACGCACCGTTTAAAATCTGCTGGCATAAACAATTTAAATCGTTTGACGTTTTTAAAGATAATTAATAATTGTAAGAACTACGTTTTGTATTAAGAGGTGAATCTTCAGGGTGTTTACCTCTGTCCAAAGCATTTGTCATTGTAACTGTAACATTTGTTAGGTCTTGTTTAGTGCTCCATTTATTCTCTGGCCATTGTTCTCCATCAGTCTTACCAGGTTCTCCAAGACCTACTGGTTGGTTTGAAAGAGTGTGAGTTGTTTTGAATTGTACATCGGCATCATCTCCTGCGTAAACTGGTTGCCACTTATTTGAATCATATGGATTCCTAACAATCTTAAAAGGAACTACCAAGGGCTTACTCCTTTTCTGTAGTAATCTCTGAACCATTGTTCATCTTTACTACTAATTCTTTCAGGACTTCCTACTTGGTCTACATAATAAAATCCTTCTTTGAGTGGTGCTTTCTTAGGAGACTTGTCTTTCTTTCTGTCATCTAATCCTTTCAATGCTTGAACACCTCCACGAGAAGGGTCTTCCTTAGGAATGAACTTGACAGGGATTCCTAATTTCCAAGAAACATATGTTGCGTCCACAACACCTGCGGCTTTTAATCTAAGTAATCGATTTACCTTTACATCTTCATCTTCCTTGCTGAACTCTCCGAACACTAACTTAACTGAACCTGGTGTTACTATCTTATCTATAATCAACATATTAATTTGTTGAGTAAGGACTTCTTGAATTGATTTGACTCGTCTATCAAAGATACCAATCTGTACTTTAGCAGTAGCTTCAGTAATATTTCTTCCTCTGCCTAATGCTACTTCTGGAACTTGTAGTCCTGCTATAACTTGATTCTCCATGTGAGATAAAAATTCTTCTACACCAATCTTAGAACCTAGAGGTCTCAGAACACCAGCATCAATATTGTGAGCTGTAATTAAATCCATCTCAGGATTCTGTTCACTTAGTTGAGATTCAAAAGAATCAATCTGTGCTTCAGTAGCTGGTTCCTCTGAATTACCTAACTTGTAATGTACTTGAGGTGCTGCGTATCTGTGAGAGATTAATCTTAAATCTGCTTCCATCTGAAGCTTAGTTGCTAATGCCGTCCTTACACATTCAATAGCGGACGTTCCTTCTGAAGCATCACCGACTACATTCATCTTGAAATGCGCCATCTCATCTGAAGTGAAATCAATAGCTTTGTTTGCTGATACAGTCTGACGGTATCCTACAACTTCTCCTGTGCCATCAGGAGATAAAGTCACACTCATGGTCTTCGGATGTAATATCTTTAACTCAACTAATCTTGAACCAGCTCTAACTGATTCAATGTAACCATTACCATAGATTAACATATTCCTTGCTAACCGTAAAGCAATCATATGAAAATCTTGGGCTTCTAAAAATTCTTGTACCTTCTGGATTTTTTTCTCATCTTCACCGAGCAATTCATAACCGACTCCAACAGCAAGGTCTGCTGTGTAATTGATTGCTGCCTGTACCAATGGAACTTCCTTATATATTCTTTCGTAAGTATCATAATTTTTTTTAAGATTATAATCTGAATTATATGAACTGAAAAATCCTCTTACTGTACTTACCTTTCCTTTACCTGACTCAGTCAGAAATAAAGTTCTGAAACTATTTCTGAAACGGTTACCTAATGAAGCCATTGAGCGTGATGATACTTTAATTCCGTTGATGTTATTAAAGGTTTCTCTTAAACCTTTGCTTTGGTTTTAATACTTTCCTAACAAAGAAAGATGCTCTTTTCTTTTTAAGATTGTAAGCTGCTAAAGCTAAACTATCTACATAGTCATCATGTAATCCTGACGGTGCGTGTAATAACATCTTTCCTGTTGGTGAAATCTTCTGGCTGAAAGAAATCAACTGAGACTTTAATTTATCGTTTGCAGGTAGCTCTATTGAATTAGTTTCCATCATTAATCTTAAGTTGGAAAATAAATCCACCTTACTATTAACTGTAAAGTTGAATCCTTTAATCCTCAAACCCATAGCCTTCAGTTGGTCTATCTGAGCAAGACCTGCTCCTGTGTCGGCAAGACACTTGCGGATATTGAACCTCTCTGCGTAAGTTACTATGTGTCCAATGATTTGGTCATAAGACATTTGCTTGTATTCTTTTATTAGAACAACTCGATGTGCGCTTAGTTTATTATGTTTAATGATAGTTACTACAGTAGATGAGTTCTGCTTACCCCAATCTATACCCATGTAGTATTCGTGCTCAGGTAGTCCGTACTCTGCTAAGTCGTAATTCTTCATGCTCGCCCTTACTAAATCCGTTGGGAAAAATAATACTCCGTCATCAACAAACTCAGCAAGATATTCAACTGAGAAACGTATTGGTCCCATTGCCTTCTTTTGATTCTCCAAGTCTTTTATATCAACGCCTGGAGCAATTGGTTTCCCATCAATCATGGCTGGGAAGTGAAATACTTTTGCTCGCTCATAATCTTGATTCCATTGTAGATACATCTCATAAAAGAATCCTGCCTTACCGTATGGTGTTGAGGTTAATATAATTCTTCCTCCCGTTCTGATAACCATTGGCATAATAACTTCGTAATACAAATCGTCTGAATGAATGTGAGTTGCTTCATCTATGAATACAACATCGGCAGTGTAACCTCTAATGGTTGCTTCACTTGGTGGGAGCGATATAATCATACTACCATTATCGAGATGAACTTCAGTCCTGCTGGCTCGCTTTACAGATTTAGTTAGAATTTCACTGCTCTCAATGTCTTGTCTTACTTTGTGAAGTAAGTGACTTGCCTGTCTCTGCGAAGCAGAGATGAATAAAATCTTTGAACGAGGTTTAGTATAAGCCAACCAGATTGAATACTTAACAACCATTTCAGACTTACCTACTTGACGACCTGCGTTAATAAGAACGAATCGTTTCTGACAATCAAAGAATTCTTTCTGATACCATGTTGGTTCAAAAGGTTCTGAAGGTTTGAGTGGATTCTTTAGGAATACATTACAGAACAAACTTGGGTCTTCCTTTGTCTGCTGTAAATTATTCTTTAATTCAGTTGGAAGTTGATTCAACTTCTTCTTCGTCGCTACTTGAAATGCCATATTTCTTTTTCTTTTTCTTGCTACGTTTAGCAGGAGTATCTAATTCTACTTGCTCGATTCCTGCGAACAATTCAGTTATACTTCCAGTATCATCAACACTAACAGTTCTTCTTACAAGTCGTTGTTGTCTTGACAAACCTAACTCTCTACCTAACGCCGCATACGCGTCCATAAACTTCTTAGTAACTGAGGATAATTTATTTGCTGCGTCTACGTCAGCAACATTAATTCTCATAAACCTTCGGCTCTTAATAAACACAGCCACCATTAACCACAAGTCCATCAAGTCTTTCTGAGACGTAATCTCAAACTCTCTCTTGATATTTGTGAACAATAACTCTGCCATTGCAGCCTCATCATTTGACAGGGTGTCTCTGAATATTCCATTATCTATATCCGCAATACGAGTCTTAGCATTTTCTTCTGCTACTAAAAATTCTTTAAGTAGCAATGCGCGCCTTCGAGTTTCTTCAGTATCAGGTAGTTCTGACAACTGCTTAGCTACTTCTTCATAGTCCATATATTTCCTGCTTCAGTAATATGATTTTACACATCACTTGATTACAATGTTTCTGTAAAGCCTTCGATTCAGAATCATCATCACATGCTTGTAATGTTTGCCAAGCTGTAGACCATTCAAGTTCTAAACCTTTAAGTTCACTCTTGGCTTGAATGCTCTGCTTCAGAGTCTGTAGTTCCTTCTTCGTTAGTTCCATCTTCGTCCAATGCTTCTTCAATACCAGCATCAAGTATCTTTTGCTTTAGCGATTCAAGTCGAGTAATCTCTTTCTTAATATTCTCTATGTTGGTTTCCGCTCCACTCATTTGATTGTTGAGATTTTCAATTCCAACATCAATATTTTTCATTTGTGTCTGTGCTTCTTCCACAGTCATTTCATCTACTTTATGCGTTGTGAATAATAGCTTTCCATTTTCCACTACTGCTTTTGTTTCAGTATTCGTTTCCATATTTGGGAAAGGTAAACCTTATATAAAAGAGTTACCATTTGTATCTTGTGGGGACCAATCATAGAGACGTCGTTTTGTACACCTCGTCCCTACTATTGCGAGATGGTAAGAACAAAAGGGTATAAGTTTAAGAAGTGTCCTCGTTGCGAGAGAAATTTTAGAGCACCTTCAAAGGCAACCAACTACTGTATCAAATGTTCTAAGACTGGGTCTGGTAATTATAAACAAACACCTGCGAAACGAAGTGAGCGCTTCAAAAATTTTATGAATTCAGTAAGGCACCTACGGAGGTTAGATAATGAGTTGGCAAAAAAGAAAGGGGAATAGATTTGAAAACCTAATCGTTTCGATAGCTAATAAGTGTGGCTTCAAGGCTAAGAGAGCTTGGGGTTCAGACGGTCGCTCATTGGGAGAGCATTCTGAAGTTGATGTTATAATCTATCCGAACGGCGAACGCAGTGAGCCGTGGAAGATACAAGCCAAGTGTCGTAAGTCTATAGCAGGGTATTTAAAACCTAATGAGAATGTAGACTGGCAAGTCGTCAAGGAAGACCGAGGAAAGACTTACGCGGTGATTGAGCTTGAGGAATTATTGAGACTATTAAAGCGGTAGATGATAAAGCATTTATAGATGTATCTCTACTAAGAGTTATGAAAGTAATGATGTTAGAAATTGACGAAGGGATAATGGACTTGTTAAACAAGACATGCCCTACAACTTACACTATAGATGATTGGACTAAAGAACTAATGATAATGAAGTTACTTGAAATTGTAGTCGTTGAAGATAAGAATTAATTTTAAAATAAAGGGGGCTGGTGATATGAACAGTTACGAGAAACAACTAATAAATAGATTGCCCCCTCTTGTATTAATAACGCAGAAGTTATTATTAAACCTTTTCTTTTTAAAAAATAAAATCTAAAATCTTGGATAAAATAAATAAAACTACAACAACAACTGTAAGGTCGAAAACTAACCCACCTATCATTACACCGTATTGGTAAGGTACTGAAGCTTTAAGCATACGCTCTTCCGATTCTTCCTTCGCTAATATAATTTTTTCTTTCACTAATTCAATTTTTTTCATGGTGTAATAAACTCTCCTTTGCGCCAGGCATGACAACAGTTACAACCGCAACCATGACACCCACAACGTCCGAAGCAGATACATTCTCGTCTGGCTCTGGAGGTACATGCTCCTTGACACTTCATAGTATAGCTATCCTTCGTTTATTAAATAGTTATTTGTTTTTGAGAAGAAAAAATTGTGAGATTTTTTCTGTCGGTTTTTAGAACGACCTTTATATTTTATGGGTTATTGTGGAAGGAAATTCTCTCTTTTGAATTTATTTGGAAATATATTCCAATGAACATAAAAAAACGGTAGCAAGTATTATATAGTATTAGCTCTTTATATATCCATGGATATAAAGAAAAGAAAGACAGAAGTTTGCTTTCATCTTAGAGATAAATATACATATTATCAAAAACTTCTAAGAAAAGATGAGGCTAAAAGAAATAAGTCTTTTAAGAAATTTGAAACAGCTAAACCTTTTGATTTACCAAAGGATAATACTGTTTTGAAAAGTTGCACGGCTTTAAGTGTTGAAACTCTTAAAGCTCGCAGAGATTACTTTAAGTATCTCAACACATCAATTAAAAGAGCAGGTGTCAAACCTGCTCAATCTTTTTTATGCTCAACATTTCAAAGGCTGAAATTTGAGGAGGTGGTTAATAGCAAATAGATAACAAAGGTTAATCACTAAGGCATATTTCATATAGGGATAAGCTCTGTTTGTTGCTTGCTAAGTTTATGTTGTTGAGCAATAAACTAGGTCTATCTTGGTAAAACTTTACTATATTGAAATGATATTTATATATTAAGCCGTGAGAAATTTCAGGGACTTG
>Ga0098039_1000282_pt1 | contig 22676 bp, 23 predicted proteins | sample 6_EtaG_FD_75047 | JGI IMG/M metagenome (GOLD analysis project Ga0098039, IMG submission 75047) | Marine viral communities from the Subarctic Pacific Ocean - 6_ETSP_OMZ_AT15160 metaG | ecosystem: Environmental > Aquatic > Marine > Oceanic | place: Pacific Ocean | collected 2015-01-08 | reverse complement strand
GCGGAGAAGTTATGTATCACGAAGATAACATAGAAATAAACGGCTGGAATGCCTATATGAGCCCCGAACAGGCTGCACGAGGTCTAATGCTTATGCAAAACTATCCGGAGCACAATGACGATTTACCAGAATTTCCTCAATATCGTGATTTGAGAGAATTCCCTTTATTTATGGAGACAAAAACAATATGAACGATCTAAGCACTGGAATACATAATTTCGAAGGAAGGAGAAAACTACTCAAGGTTAAAAACGCGCTGGAGCCCATGATGTCCCGCGGCGCCATCGAATACATAGCACAGCAATTACAACCTACTGACGTGGTATTGGAGTGGGGCAGCGGCGGTAGCACAACTGTTTTTTCTCAATTAGTAAAAAAATATATATCGATTGAACACAAAGAAGAGTGGTATAAAGAAATTAAAAAGCATTGCTCTTTTATTGATTCTCTAGAAACCCATTACGTTGGGGCAACCTGTGAACAGACAGAGCCAGATTTGGCAGTTCCGCGTTGTGAATATAATACAATATTCTGTAAGGCAACTCACGGGCGCGCCACAATTTCGGAGTCTACCTACCACAAGATCAAGAAAGAACACCCCTATGCTCACGAGGGTCCCGTTTATTCTTCTATATTGCGCTATTGGCAATTTCAAGATTATGTAAATAAGATATATGACTTGGGGGTTGATAAATTTGATAAGATTATAATTGACGGAAGATCTCGAACCTTTTGCGCTTATATAGCGCACAACTTTATGCACAAAGACTCTGTTTTATTTATTGATGATGTTCTGTGCCCCCACCCGGCATACGGGATCCAGGATCCCGATGGGTCATTCCGCCAAGCGTCGCGACTGGAAATCGAATTCGGCAACTCGCTGGAAAACTTTTACACAGAGACATTAGCCGTCGACGGCACCTTGGCACTAAAACTTAAGAGAGATTAGGAGAGATAAAGAATGAAAAGAGCACTAATCACAGGAATCAACGGACAAGACGGGAGCTACTTGGCAGACTTCTTATTAACCAAGGGGTACGAAATATACGGAATGGAGCGCCGCACTTCTCGCAAAAACCGTATTAATACTGCCCACTTAGAAGATAAGATAACCTTCATAAACGGAGACTTGGCAGATCAAAATTCTCTTTTTCGAACCATAAAAGAAGCAGATCCTGACGAGATTTATAATCTAGGAGCCATGTCCTTTGTGGGCGAAAGCTGGAACACCCCGGAGACAACCGGCAACATCGATGGTCTCGGTGTCCTTCGCATGCTGGAGGCTATTCGCGAATTTGGAAAGCCCATTAAATTCTACCAGGCATCAACATCCGAGATGTTCGGACGCGTAACCGAGACTCCCCAAATTGAAACTACGCGATTTTACCCACGTAGTCCCTACGGCGTCTCCAAGCTATACGGGCATTGGATTACCAAAAACTATCGCGAATCATATGATATATTTGCGTGTAGCGGAATCTTGTTCAACCACGAATCTGAACGGCGAGGGAAGGAATTTGTGACACGTAAAATCACAGACGGTGTAGCCAAGATATATCTCGGGATGCAAGACCACATTGCGCTTGGAAACTTAGATGCAAAACGAGATTGGGGGTATGCGCCCGACTATGTGGAGGCTATGTGGATGATGCTGCAGCATGACGTTCCGGATGATTATGTAATAGCTACCGGTAAAAGCTATTCCATCAAGAGGTTTTTAACCAAGGCATTTAACTGCGTAGGGATTGCAGATTGGGAGCGCTATGTTGTCCAAGATCCTAGGTTTTTAAGACCAGCAGAAGTTGATGTGTTAATCGGCGACTGCTCCAAAGCCAACCGTGTATTGGGTTGGAAGACCAAGGTCTCATTCGACGAGATGGTCTCGCGAATGGTAGCCAACGATATTAAACTATTGAGTGAAAACAGAAGCCAATGAAAGTTCTCGTATCTACATCTAAGAAATATTCTTTTTTGCTAAAGCCTTACTATACTCTCTTTAATAAATATTGGCCCGGACAAGACGTAGTTTTTTTGGGATTCGACGAGTGTGAAGTCCCAGAACTTCCTGACAATTTTAGTTTTGTATCGTTGGGAAAACAAGCAGATTACGGCAAAATATGGAGCGATCCTTTGATTCCGTACATAGAGACCCTTGATGATGACTACTTCGTTTTTACGATGGAAGATGTTATGTTGATAGATCACGTAGATCCATCAAAAGTTAAACTTCTTGAAGATGAACTGAAGGGGGGAGCCTCCAAAGCTCACCTTGATCGTTCTATGAACAATCGTAGCGACGTACTAAAAGAAGGAATCAGAGCGGTTCATCCGCATGCGAGCTATAGGACATCTTTATCGCCCGCCATTTGGACTAAGAGATATTTTATGAAGTATCTAAAACCAGATATGACACCTTGGGATTTTGAAATGGCGAATATGGAAAAAGCCAAAAATGATGGGAATTTAATTATCACCCTCGACGATGAAAAAGATTTATATTACAACTCAAACGTGTTTTTGAAGGGGCAGCCATTCCCGCGGGCATGGTGCGGTACCCCCTACGGAACAAGCAGTAAAGAAGTTCCCCACATGGAAGATATCGAATATCTTCTGAAGTGCTTGGAAGAGAACAAAGAGAAATATGCCACATGAATTACGAACCAAAAAAAGGCTATTACGGACAATTCAGTACCGACGCGCTGATAGAGTTATACTTTCCAGGTAAACAAGACGGGATTTGTGTAGAGGTGGGCGCCGCAAATGGAATCCGCGGCTCAAACACTTTGTATTTTGAAAAACTTGGTTGGCGCGCCCTATGTATTGAGCCCAACCCTGACTATTTTCAAATAGTTAGAAGCGTACGCCAAGAAGCCGTTCAGTGCGCCTGTGGTTCGTCCGACGAGGAGTCGGTACCCTTTACTGTGTTTGACATAGGAAAACACAACATAATGTCTTCTGTGAGCGGTCTAGAGCCAGATAAGCGACTCGTTGAGCAACACAGTCACATCATCAACAATACCATGCAAATAGACGTGGAAGTTAAAACATTGGATACAATCTTGACAGAAGCAGATTTTGGTGTTATGATAGATTTTATATCCATCGATACCGAAGGCACTGAATTAGATGCCCTTAAAGGGTTAGATTTGACTCGCTGGGATGTGTCACTCTTGGTCGTTGAAAACAATTTCAATGATCCGGAGATCGAAGAATATTTGACGAGCTTTGGATACGACAAAGACGCGCGATGGAAGATAAATGATTTTTACTATAAAAGGAGAGAATAAGTGTCAGAAGTATTACTAGATTTAGGTGAACTGTATGTGTCGGACTTTCTAGCAGATCCCGAGAAAGAGTATGAGGGACGCGAGAAGGCGCCCCTAACCTTGGTGATGGACGAACGCCTTGGTGCACCAAGACTAACCGAGATGGTCGATCCCGACAAAATGTATGGAACCTACTGGTATCGTTCTGGCACTAACACATCAATGACCAACCAATTAAGAAATATTGCGGAAGAGGCAGCTTCTCGCGTAAAATACAAGACCGGAGATCTCTGGCTGGACATTGCCTGCAATGACGGGACAATGTTTAATTTTATTCCAGAGGAGTTTATAAAGATTGGAATCGACCCAGTGGAGGACTCATTTTTGGAGTTTTCCTCTCAATTAGCAGATGTGGTGGTACAAGATTATTTTTCATATAATGCATTTCAACGAACCGGATACGGCAACCAAAAATGCAAGATTATCACAACGATTGCTATGTTCTATGATTTAGATGAGCCAACTCAATTCATTCAAGATATAAAAGGTATCTTAGATGATGATGGAATTTGGGTGGTCCAACTGTCATATACTCCGCTGATGGTTAAACAAATGGCTTTTGATAATATATGTCACGAACATGTATATTATTATTCGTTAGCTAGTATGAAAAGATTAATGGAAAAGCACGGCTTTAAGATCGTAGACTGCGCCCTCAACGATACCAACGGTGGTAGCTGCAGGATCTACTTACAAAAGGAAAATGCCCGTGAAACCTCATTCGGAACAAAGCCTCTCCGAGACGTATGCAATTTTAGAATTAACGCACTGCTCTCTTACGAAGAGGAACATATGGACGTCTCCGATCCGGGAATCTGGACTGAGTTCGCAGTCAAATTGGAAGAAATGAAAAGGCAAACGGTCGGATTCATCCGCTCAGAAGTAGCGAAAGGAAAGACAGTATATGGATATGGAGCCTCCACAAAGGGAAACACACTCCTTCAATATTATGGACTTACCCCCGATGATGTGGTAGCCATAGCAGAGCGAAGCCCACAAAAGTTTGGGAAGTATGTGGTGGGGACGAACATCCCCATCGTATCAGAAAAGGAAATGCGCGCAGCAAATCCAGATTATTTACTGGTACTGCCATGGCACTTCATCAAAGAATTTGTGGAAAGAGAATCTGATTTCTTAGAGGCAGGAGGAAAGTTTATTGTTCCATGCCCAGAGTTCGAAATTATAGGAAAATGAATTGATTAACTTTATTCAACTTGGTGCCAACCGCGGAAAAACAGATAGCGATATTATGTGGTGGCTCGTACCCGAGAAGGGCTGGAACGGCATTTTTGTTGAGCCACTACCCGACGCTTTCGAGATTTTAAAAGAACACTATACATATCTTACAGACAGTTTTTTTGAGCAGATAGCTGTAGTTGGAAACGAGAAATATAAAAAGCACGTGGCTCACTCCCTCAAACTCACCGGCAAGCGCGAGATTGGCATCAACCCTAAAGGCAGGATAGGTACCGCATCCACTGTGTGTAATATAAAGTCGAATGGAACCGATGTTCCGGCAATGACACTAATGGAACTACTTGAAAAGTATAGCCTAAAGGGGGTAGAATTCGATCTACTTCAGATAGATGTGGAGGGCTCAGATTGGGACATTTTGACGTCAACAGATTTTAACGTGGCACTCCCTAAAATTATTCGCGTTGAAACGATACACATGTCCGACAATCAGAAAAAATCACTCCGCAAACATTTGGGAAACTTTGACTATGAAGAAATAGAAGACCCGTATTGGGAACGTTTTGCTGAATTAGTACCGCAACATTTTAAAAACAAGCGCGGCGCCCCGCAGAAGCCAGAAAGCCGAGGGTATAACACGGTATATCGGAGGAAGAATTAAATGGCGGACACCATAGGCAACCTAATCGACAAGCTTACCATTGCTAACATCAGAATCTGGACAGCGGAAGATGTAAAGAGGAAAGCTAATGCCACCGATAAAGAGATAGCTGACGCATGCCGTATTACTAATGTGGCAAATTGCCAACGAAATGATTTAATACAAGAGATAGATGAGTCGCTCAACCACATGGTTAAGACTGGACAACCCCAAAAGCTCTATAAACAGGGAAGCACAAAGATGTACGGGAAGGATAAATGATGAGCGCATTAGTGTTGGGTTGCGGACGCACCGGAACAAATATGCTCTTAGAGATACTCAGGGCTTCCAATCAACTCCATGCGACTTCCATCGCGGAGGACAAGCGCGTGTTCTATCGCAACGAGTCACTTCCTGCCAAATACTTAAGCAAGTGCGACACTGTGTACGTTCCCGACGTGGGAATGGCTCGCAAGCTGCTGGAGGATAACCCTGAGTTAAAAATCCTATGGACAATTCGAGATCTCCGGGATACGGCACTGTCCAAGATTTACCGCGGCCAACCGGGGCATGACTCTCCAACACTCTCAGACGATGCCACACACGATGGCTGCATCTCTGATATGGAATGGATGTATAGGATATATTCCTTCATTAAGAGCAATTACCCCCAGCGAATATTGGTAGTTAAAATGGAAGACGTTATTTTAAATTTTGAAAAGACAATACAAGAAGTATGTAAATTTTGTGACATCACATATACGAACGAGATGAAAAGTTTTACGAGCCGTTACCGCAATGCCAACAAGTCGCGCCGGTATAAGAGCCTCGATCAAAGCCAAATATCTCTCTATAAGAATATAGAAACAATATACGATGGTTTTTTTAACACTCACGATGTTGACTTAAACTCTCTCTTTGGTGAGATCGAGAAATACCAACAGGAGTTCGGATATACATGAAGCTTTTAATTACAACACGCGCCGACTCTGGAGTACAAGAATACGCAGATATTTCTCATCCGATTTTTAAAGACTATGCAGAGAAAGTAGGCGCAGACTTCATGGTATTAGACCACGAATCTGGCTGTACTGAAGGCAACGGACGGTGGCACTATAGAATTTTAAAACACGGGGAACTTCATGACGAATACGACAGGATTCTACATTTAGACACCGATCTTCTCTTGAATCCCAACTGTCCTAATATTTTTGATGCTGTTGAATATAATAACATCGGAACCGTCTTAGAAGACGTTGGCTCGCGAAAGCCAGATCGCCACCACCGCATCTTTGCAGCCCAACAGCAGTTTGGGGACATTGGGTGGAAAGAGGAATACATCAACACGGGAGTCTTTGTGACATCCAAGTGTCATAAGGAAATATATCAAACGATTGATGAACAATATTGGCTCGGATCCGGTCAAGACGATGTGCACCTCGGATATTTGATAAAGAAAAATGGATTTAATGTCCAAAATCTAGGATATCGATTTAATCATATGACCATGTTTTCTGAAGCATGGAACGGGATGCCAAATCGATTTCATTCGCACATTATTCACTATGCGGGAAGCGGTATATTTGAAGCCAATGCTTCCAACGCAACTGAACAAATGAAGTTAGATTATAAAAAATTATATGAATAAAAGCAATTTTAAAATCGTCGTAGTTACTGGCTGTTTGGGTCTTATTGGATCCTATGTGGTGCGAGAGTGTCTACAAAAAGGATGGAAGGTATACGGCATAGATAAGTGCACGTATGCTGCCAATCTTGAATTTATAGAAGAGTTTTCTCGAAGTAAAAACTTTAAATTCGTTAAGAAGGACATCGCGACCCTTAAATATTTGCCAGACTGCGATTACGTAATTAACTTGGCCGCCGAGTCACATGTCGGAAATAGTATCATCGACAGTGCGGACTTCATACACTCAAATGTGGTGGGCGTAAAAAATCTTTTAGATCTCACAAGACTTAAACCACGAAATGTAGATGCAATGCCGGTCTTTTTCCACTTCAGCACCGACGAGGTATACGGGGACGTTGAGAGGGGCTATCACACAGAGGGGGACATCTTGAAGCCATCCAACCCCTACTCAGCCTCAAAAGCGGCTGCAGACATGCTTATAATGGCGTGGGCACGCACTTACGGGCTTAAGTATATAATCCTGAGACCCACAAACAATTATGGATTGGGGCAGTTCCCAGAGAAGCTGATACCTGTTACTATTAAACACCTGATGAGAGGCAAGAAGGTACGCCTGCATGATGGCGGAGAGCCAATTCGAAACTGGCTTCACTCAGCAGACACAGCCACCGCGGTCACATCAATTATAGAATCAGGAAACACAAATGAAATTTATAACGTTGCTGGAGGTTTCGAACAAAAAAACATCGACACGTTTAAAAAAATTGTTGAATGTTACTGTGGAAGCCTACCAGCTAATTGGGCGGAAATGACGGATTTGACCTTCAAGAGAGAGGGTCAAGACATTAGGTATGCCCTAAATGATGATAAGCTCCGCGCTTTGGGGTGGGCGCCCCAAAAAGTATTTGATAACGAAATCAAGGACTTAGTAGAGCACTATAGAAACAACTTTAAGTGGTAAGATGAGAATTTTTAACGAATCAATTTATGCGAGAGGAACACTGGGCGATGCCTTTATGATAGTTTTAAAAGTGTTGGCAAATCGTGACAAAATTAAGACTATCAATCATTTTTCGAAACATGATTATGCCTATCCATCGATAGGAAAGATATATAATTTGTTGGAAGACATAGAGGTAAACTTTCTCAAGAAGCCTCTTAGGGAACCGTGCATCAATGGATATCTCGAACCACACGAGACATGGGAACCCCACCCGGTGTTTCAACTTCCTAATATAGATAAGTTTAATTTGCCACCAAAATTCAACGTGGTCCAGTTGAGTTCGGGATTGAACCAAGTGTGGAGAAAGTTGAAAGATGGGGATTTAAAACGTATACCAAAAACCGAAAAACTTGTTGTCCTGGGTACTGACACGATAGACGCGCCCATCTTAAAAGATTATGATTGTATTGATCTCCGAAGAAGCACCGCGTTAGACGAGTGTCTTTCGATTATAGCACAGGCAGAGACTTTCTACGGACCTCAAGGGCTGCTATCGTTTTTCGCGCTTAGTCAAAAAGTCAAAGCCAACATATTTTTAAAAAACGAAGTAGACTGGCAAGCAGTTAAATATAGAATTGGAATGATACCCGAATGGCAAGAACATGTCCAATACTACTAAGCTAAGGAGGATGTATGATTATTAACGACGACATTGTATTTATACATCTACAGAAATGCGGGGGAACGTTCATCAAACACATGATGGAGCAGCATATGAATGCCGTAAATATTAGACCCGAACATAATGGCTTTGGAGATATAGCCAAGAAAGACGCAGACAAGCTTGTCATAGGCACCATCCGAGATCCATACAACTGGTATGTCTCCTTGTATCACAGCCACCTTCCCGATGCGGACACTTCCTTTTTTAGTGAGACCTTTAAAGGAACCAACAACTTTGCTGAATGGGTGAAGAAATTTCTGACCCTTAAAGGGGTAAGATATCATGATTTGGATTTTAATATAATCTCGCGCATGAATGTGGGTCCATACACCTATCGAATGATTAGGTGTTATGCTGATAAAATAAACTCTGGCATCCATCTCAACTCGGGCGATATAGTCCTGGGCGATATAGAAATAATAAAAACAGACGACCTTGCCAACAGCTTTGTGTCTTTGGTAGAAGATAAAATAGGGATTAATGTAGACACCAGAAAGGAAATTCTAAAGGCTAGCAAAATTCACACAAGCGAGCATATGCACTACTCCGAATATTATGATCGCGAAGCCTACGATTTAGTCAACCACAAAGACCGGCTCATATTTGAATTGTTTGGATATGAACATGAGCGATAAAGTATTAATTGCTGGTCCTTGGCTCGGAGAGTTTGGGTGGGAACTTTTCGCATGGCACGGTTATATACGCGCCCTCGCCGAAGAGTTTGACGAGACAATCTGCATCACAAGAAAAAATTCCAAAAACCTTTATACAGACTTTGCCGATAAGGTTTTAGAATATGATAGTAATGTGGGTGTACCAGACATGTTTTTTATGCCAAATGTTCAAATCAATGGAATACTATTGAACAGCATACTGAAAGAAAACAATATTGATATTTCGGATAAAAATGTCACATGGTTACCGGCGCGCAAAATAGGTCAACCGCCAATGACTCACTTTTCTGAGGCATTTACCTTCGGAAACTTAAAAATAAAGCCAAAATATGTTATATTTGGGAACAAATCGGGAAAATATGACTATATTTTTCATATTAGAAGGCGCCCTTTGCGAGAAGAAGACAACTGGGATATGGAAAAATGGTCTAAATTGTTGGAATTATTGGTGAAAAATGGAGAAAAAGTGGCTTGTATAGGTACCAAAAATGCTTCCGGGCACATTGAGGGCACGACAGACCTGCGAAATATGCCCATGAGCGACACAATTGAGGCACTTAGTGGTGCTCGGTGTTGTTTTGGATCCTCTTCTGGACCCATGCACCTCGCCAGTTTGTGTGGAACCCCCCACGTGGTGTGGTCTATCATGTATAATCATGTACGATACACCAAAAATTGGAATCCCCACGAGACCCCGGTGCTATTTTTGGGGGGTCACGCGTGGCACCCAGAGCCAGAATACGTATATGAAAAATTTAAACCTTGGATGGAGAGTGTAAAATGAAGAAAGTTGGAATTATAGGCAATGGATTTGTGGGTTCGGCGATTGCTGCCGGCTTCGCGCTGCATGCAGAGATTATGATTTACGATAAAGACCCTAAGCGTTCGCTAGATCCTCTCGATGAGTTGGTTAATAACTGTGAATTTATTTTTGTTGGAGTGCCGACACCGATGGAATCAACAACCGACGGCACCATAAGCCTAGATATACTGGATAGCGTGATGGAAGAGATAAGCACGTTGAATAAAAGAACAGACAATATCTTCATTCTCAAATCCACTATTGTCCCAGGTACCACACAGAGCTACATTGAAAGATATCCTCACCTAAATATCGTTTTCAATCCTGAATTCTTAACCGAAAGGGCCGCTCGTCTTGAATTCATTAACGCATCTCGCATAGTCATCGGTGGCGATCCCGCGCTGGTTGCACGCGTCGAAGGATTATACCGCACTCGGTTTCCAATTACTCAAATAATCAAGACTGACACTAAGTCGGCAGAGTTTATAAAGTACATGTGCAACTGTTTCTTTGGCGCCAAGGTTTCCTTTATGAATGAAATGCGCCAGATGTCGTATCGCGATGCTCTTAATTGGGAAGACATCATGGCAGGATTTTTGAGTGACGGAAGGATAGGAAACTCACATGTCGATGTTCCCGGTCACGATGGGAGCTTTGGGTTTGGAGGCAAGTGCTTCCCCAAAGACATGAATGCATTTATAAAATATTTTGAAGATAAAAACATTAAGCCTACGCTTTTGAAAGCAGCGTGGGAGAAGAATTTAGAAGTTAGAAAAAATCATGACTGGTTAAATATCAAGGACGCTGTGTCCAACAAAGGAGAATAAAATGACCGAAGAAAACGAAAAGAATTATAGATTATCTAATCAAGCCCTGGGAGCAGTGATGATGGCCCTCCAGGAATCACTATTAAATGAGCTTGATATTGTCCCAATTTTAAAGGGATTCGAACTTAAAGAAGGGGAAGAGGGACTAGTTGTCTTAAATCCCCCGACGGTGCGCGTTTCTAATGATGCGCCCATCACTGAACAAGATTTGGAAAACATGGTAAGATAGTGCCAAGATATCGATATTGTTGTAACATTTGTAAGAAGGACTTTGTTGCGGTACACTCATGGAAGGAACCTCAAGAATTTTGTATCTTATGCAATGGTACCGATATAAAAAAATTACTTACGAAACCTCTCACCCCCAAAAAGAAAGGTAACCCCAAAGTGGGAGACCTAACGAAAGAATTTATTGAAGCCAATAAAGAGGTTTTGGAAGAACTAAAGGAAGAGACAACGAGCGAAAATTATGAGTAAACTCGAAATTATTTTAATATGTATCAGTGTAATATCACTTGGTTTCAATGTGGTCGTTTTTGCATATGCAAGAGCAGTGATAGCCCAATTGCTATCGGTATCTGAAGAATTGGGAGATCTCAAACAAATGGTAAATGCCTTTGCTACACATGTAAAAAAGGTTTATGAGCTTGAGATGTTTTATGGAGATCAGACCCTGGAACATCTGATGCAGCATGCGCTATCGTTCAACGAACAGCTAGAGACATTTGAATACATATATTCACTAACAGAAGAAGAACAAGAAACAGATGATAATGAAGAAAACCCCCCCGAAGAAGGCGAAAGTAACCAAGAGGCGTAAAAACCATTATTTCACACAGGTTCACGAAGATGCCATTGTAAGATACGCTATTACTACGTGTAAAAAAGAACGTACCGACTTGTATATCAAGTGGATACAGCCGGCTTTTAACGAAATGGTGGATAAAATAGTTTTTACATACAAATTCACCAATTTACCAAATATTGATTATCTGAGAGACGAATGTAAAATTTGGCTAATGACGATATTGGACAAGTACGATCAAAGCAAGGGATCCAAAGCCTTTTCTTACTTTTCAGTTATAACCAAGAATTGGTTTATTCATAAAGTAAAAAAGCAACAGAAGCGCCAACGCAGAGAAGTCGACTATGATAACATTGCAAAAAAATATGAAGAACAATATCTCTCCACTGATGAATCTTATCTTACCGAACGAGAAGAAGAAGAGTTTTGGAAATCATTTTATAGCGAATTAGAATCATGGGACATGTCCCAAATGAAGGAAAACGATTTAAGAGTTTATAAGGCTATCAATATTCTATTCGAATCCAAAGAGGATATTGAAATTTTTAACAAGAAAGCTATTTACCTGTACCTTCGAGAGATCACCGGTTTGAATACCAAACAAATAGTGAACTCGTTGAAGAAATTTAGAAAGAAATACTCAGCATTTAAAGCTAATTGGGAGAGTGGCGACTTGTGAACAAAAACGATTTAGATTCACTCATGACTGAAGCATTGGAAAATGTGCGCAATGATCGTAAAATTGCGCGCGAATTTTTAAATGAGATCGCCAATCAGATTGCCAACGATGCCGAACAAAACCAAAGACTAAGCCCGGTCGCTGCCAAACATATCGAAACGATGCAGCGATCAAATGAACAGCTTGTAAAAATCATTAACTTGAAACAGAAGGGAAGTGAAGGTTCCATAGAATTATCGGAAGATGATAAATCTAGCTTGTTTGATTTAATTCAAGGAGATGCTGAGCATGGCGCTTAAGAAGTTTTTAGACTGGAGCGAATTCGCCCGGAAGGATAGTGCCGTCGATCTTTTTAAAGAGTCAGTGCGAGAATCATTAAAATTCGATTTTTATGGAGATCGCGATACCTTTAAGGCAATTGCGCTTACGCCATCATATCCACTGACGGATGTAGAAGCTAAAGGCATAGGCGCCGCCTTCTTGGGGGGTAATGTGGGAAATGCCAGAAAGCATAAATTTAAAGCCAGAATAATTGATGAAAATTCTCCCCACATGTTTTTGCCCAACCCGTGCGATCCAGCAGTCGCCGGCGATAAGGCATCCGTTGTCTCTTTGGTACAAAAACACACTGACGTTATTCAAATTAATGCCGGCACCATTACACCCATGATCGCAAGAGGCGACATTGTAGAAATTCAACTACAGAAAAATGTATTTTGTTATGATCTGCAAATGGCAATATTTAATAGGAAGCTTGCCACCAATGATAACAAGGATAGTCTTTTAAAGTCGACTGGTTGTGAAGCCCTCGTCGGCGCATATGAAGACCTCGATGAACTCACACTCCCCCTCTTCACACCTATGGGCGATGTCAAAGGGCGGTGGAAGAAGAAAGACAAGGGCGTAAAAGTGCTTACTAATCAGGCAAGATTCATGAACGATCTGGTGGTAAACCTGCAGGCATCGTACATCGCCGACCACGCGGGCTCGAAACTTGAGCAAATAATGGTTACTTCTGGATACCGAAATGCCAAAACCCAGGCGCAAGCCATGTATGGCAACTGGGTTGGCTTCGGAAAAGGAGACTCTGCTGATATTCAAATTAAAAATACCTATAGGCGCTATCACCAATCCTCGATAGCACGAATAGTGGGATACTTTAAAATAGGAAATGTGGCTGGTGCCACAAGCGTTATTCGAGAGATGCAAGTCAACTACAATCAATTTACAAAAAGCCACTTTGTTGGAAACTCCATAGACATACGAACAAACAACTTAAACACCGCGGAACTCCAGGCTCTCGCTGCATCAGTTGATGCCTTGACCACCGGCGGCGGCAGCTGGGATTTCGAACCATACAATTGTTCGAAATGTGTCCCCCCAAAGCGCTATTGGAATCATCCATCCCAACCATCGCGAGTCGAGCGGGGTCACGACCGCGGTCCGGAACACCTGCACATTAATCTCCCCACTGAGTACAAAAGTAATATTTCACTACCGAAATCGTAAATCGTCGTAATTTCCGGGCGGACACGTACAAAAATGCGTTTTTTTAATACTTACTAGAGAAAAGAGAAGTTTTTATGTCATCTATATTTGGTGAAACAAAGCCAGCGTACCAAAATCCCGACTGCGATCCGGAGGTCGACGGGTCCGACTGCAGCAATCTTTATAGTGAAATGAGCCCTGGTGGCGGCGAGAACATTCGGGCACTTCCATCCAATAGTGGCATCTTTCACACTATGGTTCCCATGAAGAATTTAGTGTTTAAGCTGGCACCCAACTCGTCAGTCATTGAACATCAAGGCTCTTATATCACTTTTGGGTCTGATCGCCCGGGTGTTCTGGGCAGCGGAACTGGTGGTCAAGGATATGGTGGTGCCTCTACAATTGATATAGTTGTTGGGCGCGGCGCTGCTGCTCGTGCCGGGAAAGGTTTAAAAGAAAACACACTCGCATCACCGATGTTTTCCGCGGATGCAGCACGAATTTATGTAAGCCAACTAACCGATTTGGATAAAAATTTTGGAATTGCTTCCGGCGTGCCGGGAACTATTCCGAATATGCCCAGCCTCAACTCAGGTATTGGAATCAAGGCAGATGATGTGCGGTTAATTGCTCGAAATAGCTTAAAGATAATTAGCGGTCGAGGACAAGGATTCACTGGTACCGGAACAGCGTTTGGGGAACCAAACGCCAAAGGCGGCAAAACTCAAGCTGCCCCCACTATTCAACTAATAGCTGGAAACTATAGTGATGGGCGCCTTGTCTATGATGGTCCGGACCACATAGTCGGAGAGATTAAGTACCTGCAGCCAGCCGTTAAGGGACACAACCTAGTGCACTGCCTTAAAGAGATGAACAAGAATATGCAACATATATGGTCAGCTGTTTATAATATGTCACTCATTCAAAATGGGTATAATGGTGTGCTAGCCGTCGATCCGTATCGAGCCTGGGTGGCCACCGCCGGCGTTCCGGCTGGGATGATGACTCTAGGTTTTGTTAGTTCTAATTTGTGGGCAACACGCGTTAACATAAGAATGTGGGAAAATTATTATTTAGAAAGATGGGGTTACCGATATATTTCAAGCCCGAACGTGTGGCTTACATAGGATTTATTTATGGCAGAATCAAAATTTTTAAAATTTCAAGATATTGATAGCGATGGGCTAATCGATGTTTGTGACGATGAGATTATATCTGAACCGGTACCATGTAAAGGTCCATGCATCCCAAACCCCACAGCGATTGTTCCAGACTGGAAAACCTTTAAGGTTTACAATCCACAACTTAACCAGAAAAAGTGCCTTTTTCAGGTAACGAAGGTAACACACCACACTACTACTGCAGAGTTGAGTATCCTTCAGTCAGGTGATGAGGGAGCCATTGCCGCGGCACTAACTGAAAGATTTGAAGAATTTGTGGGAGAAGCAATAGAAAACCTTTTGTTGTTTGCCGGAAAAGAAGATAGTGACACCACCCGGAGCAAGGTGTACGCGGCGATAGACTATGATAGATATGATTTGCAGCCGCGTGAACACTCCCGGTTAAAGCTGCTTTATTCGGTACCGTTTGACGTTATTTATGAGCTACCTCCCGCAACACCTGATACAGAAGAAGACGAAGAAGAACCCGGAGAAATGACCGTAGAATATGATGCATCCCATATGGGAGTGCAAATGATCCGAGTCCGGAAGGGACTTGACCTATACGGAAGAAATCTTACCATATATAGGCAAATGGGTACCGCAGCTAACTTGGGTGACGTGGATGCCGGAGGTTGGAAAGACTCCGGCAGCGGACAAGGAGGGACCATTAACTTTATGGACGGGAGAGTCTTTAATCTTAAGGATTATGGTGATACGGGTATATGGGATCTCGGATCCATGGGACGCCTTATGATAGAACTGGAAGGATTTCTTCAAATCAGAGGCTATCAAATTCCCGGCGTGGGAAGCTTTAAACAAATGTTTACTGGTTTGTTTGATCAAACGGTGACGAGACTTGTGATTACTTTTAATAATTATGAACTTAGAAGAATGAAGATCTACACCAAAGAGTGTGGAGAAAAGCCCATTTATTTGAATAAGAGTTCATGTTCAGCTCTTGCAAAACAAGGACACTGGAGAGACCCGACTGCCGTGGCTTATTTGGCGCACCTATCCGAAATGGACGCCGAATTAAACGCGCGCGTCGAGCAACCGTGGCACGAATTTATTGTTAAATATACATACCCGGAAGTTTATTCCACAATCACAGAAGATACTATCAAAGGTGACACCGTAGGAGAATGTATTGAGGACGCGCTCGATGCAGAGATCCAAGATTTGGGAAATGATATTCTCGATGGCGTTTTTAGCTTAGGAGACGCAATTGCCTATAAGTGGAGAAAAACACTTTGTAAAACTGATTTGGAGGATTCGCGCCGCGATGATACCATAATGGGAATTAGTATTGACGCTATGAGGGATGCAAATTGGGGTGAACTAATGGGCATGGCACAAATGCAGGCATTCAAAGAATTAAACAAAGATGATCAAATATACATGCAGATGTGTGTGATGATGCTGACCGCGTCGACTAAATTTGGACCCGCAATGAGCATGGTGGGTAACCTATTTGAGTTTGGTTTCCAAAGAATCAAAGTGTGCGGTCTGTTTGACTTTATGGGAACCGCTATGAAGTGTTTAATGGGTGGTCTCACTTTTGACCAAGTCATGTCCGCTGCTGTTAAAAGCGCACTTAAATCCATGAACGTAGAACATTTTGGACAGCTCTTTGAAGGGCTCCCTATGGATGCCCAAGACCGCATCTCGGCTCGTGTCGACGAGCGCATTGCTAGCGGTAATTTTTTTGGAGATGTGGACAAAACGCAGGACACACCTTTTTTTGGAAGTGGCGGTGTTCAAGCGCCGAAGGATGCAGCCAAGATCGCTGCGTGGGTCGCAACTGCAGGATTTTACGATCCATACGATCTTAGCGGCGGGCACAGCCACCCAGCCGCTCGCCTGTGGAACAATAAGGAGGTTGTTGCCAAGGAAAGAGCAAACCCCCAAGAGGGTTCGATGGAATCAATGGTAGCCGGCAGCGAAGCATATGTTCCGCAAAACCAAAACCAACACGAACGCACCGTAATGTCACAACTTGATTCGGGACCTGGGTCACAGAGTGAAGGAGATATACCCACATCGGAGATTATGCAGCTATGGGCTGAAGAACTAATAAGATATTATGGCGACAATCTTATGGCATTGATTGATGAACTTAATAAAATGCCAGGTGCCCAACTTATCTCTGTCATCATTGCTACGATGGATTGCCCACAGCCACCTCTTTTTAATCCCAGCATTAATGATTTCATTAAATCGTTGGGACTTCCTTTCTGTCGGAACATGAAAGAAATCACCCTCCCTCGCTTGCCAAACCCCATAGAATTTTTTCCTGATTGGTGTGATTTTTGGGAATCTGTCTGGGATATTATAATGTTTACCATCAAGGCAATTGTGGCAATAGTTATCATTAATCTAATGGTGAAGATTTGTGAAATAATAGGCAGTGCCATCTGTGCAGCTATGGAGAAGACCGGTCAAATTGCGGTAGCCGTCCCTGCAGCTATGGCAGGATCTACCACAATGTCCAAAGCTATTCGCGAAGCGTTTTGCGGTCCCGACGCAGATGAAGAAACGATTGAAGATACAATTTTGGCACTACTGAGTCAGATGGGCATGGGCGCCGAGGCATATACCAACCCCGATAGCACTCTCCAATTTGCCATGGACCTGTCGTCCGGTGTGACGCAGCGGGAGTTTGCTCAAGCCTTCTTGGGCGATGCCCCCGCAGAATTTTTGGAAGTTGCTGATCAGCTCATCGAATATGAATATCCCCAATTTAGAGCCTCGATGCCCAACAAGCGTTCTATTAAGAGACTTGTGGGAAACATTGGTGTGATGGCGCCTTTAGAATATCGTCAATACCTAAGAGACATGGTAAATGCCTCTCCCGATAACGAACTTCTTCCGGCCAACCCCAGCATGTGTGCGACCGACGAACAAATAGAAGCATTTAAGGATTTGCGATGTGCCGTTTTGGAAGGACGCGCTAGCTCCGAACAATGCATGCAAATGTATTGCGATATGAGAGATGATACAGTAACAGACTTAGAGAACTTAAGCGATATTCTGCAGGGCGGCGTTAGTAAATATCTGGCAGATAGTCTACCACCGCTCATATCCGAGCCCGGGTGTGACGATGGAATGATTCCATACGAAGGACCGGGTCAGATCTCAGCAGCCTCGCAGAATTCCAAATCGAATTTTGAACAACTTCGGGTAGAATATGCCAAAGACATGATGGGCAACGGTGGTTTGTTCGCAGGAGATGATGATTGGGGTTTCATTAATATGGTGATGTCTGACACACACGCAAATCCACTGACAGCACACTGGAGGAAATCATGGAATTGGAATCGATATGTTAATTTTGCCACCAACCTAGATAATGGAGGCGAAGCCACGACGGGTTTCTGGGCATTTATGTCTAATAACCACGGCTTCTCCCAGCAGGTAGGACAATTCCCCTTTTATGTAGGAGAGTGGCTTAAGAGGCAATTTTTAAATGCAGGGCTTAAAGACACGGCGGACGCAGATACCTATAAGATTAAGCCCGGTTTTATGTTCGCTAAACACGGGGGGACCGATTTACAAGATCATTTTGAATTTGTATCGCAAAACGACGCGACACCCGCCAAACAAGGCTCAATATCGTTTGCAGATCTTGATTTTAATCCCATTATGGGCACCGGGATCGATCTCTTAAGAATTCCCGATTTTGGCTATAATACCACGCTGAAGATTGATATGCAAGCCGGAGGCTTCGGCGAATTCGAATCCGATGATAATAGGATCGTAATCACCAGAGAACTTCGTAAAGGAGATCCCGGCGGACCAGCAAAATCAGCCAACTGGGATTTGAATGGTGCCGATATATGCTTGAATTTCAAAGATAATGCAGCCGGCAAGCGCAAGAGCATCGGAATGGGATCGAGCTACGATAACTACACAACAGCGGGCGGCATCAAGATGGGCTCTGAATGGAGTTGGGGATTTGACCAACAATGTTATTTTTCGGATATTGTAGAAGATAGCGACGGCAACGTTAGAAACCGATTCGACGATAACATAAGAGTACAGATCATTGAAAAAGTTAATGTGGATGCCACCGTTCAAAATCCTCTGGCTGATCAAATTGGAGAAGAATTCGAAAAGGCAGACGCCTTCGACTTACCAGTCTGGATCGAAGCCGTACCGGTTATCGGCTGGGCACTCCAAGCATTGGTGAATCTTCTATTTTCCCCCTTTGTCCAGCGCGCTCAGCGCGTCCCCATGGGCTCATCGATGACCGGTGGCTCCGAGTCTGGAAAATTCATACGTAGCCGGGAATTCGAGTTCCTGGCTGTTGATGACTCATTAGATGCCTTTAAGACTCAACCCTTGGGTGCAGCCGGCGCAGAAAAAAGTTCCGGTCTCCTTGGTGAGGGATCGGAAGCTCCTGGCGCAGGATTAAACCTTGCGGATTTTCCACAGTTTTCCACGGCATTGAGCACACTGCCCACTTATACTCCTCAAGTGTATCTATTGGGTGACTTCATCGGTAAAACAGCGGACGCGTCACTTAAGAACGATTATGACGATACAATGCAACAGATTTTTCAAGACTTTGCTTTTGCTATTGGAGACAACAAGAGTGGCTGGAAATACGGAATGGATTATGATTATCTAACAAAAGATGACGTTGAATATCTAGATCCGGACACGGGCGCGCCCTATGACTATGATAACGAAGAAATGGTTTTGGGAATCAGTCGTGATCAATACAACGCCCGCGAAAGAGGTAACGAGGACGATGCGAGAGTACTATATTTAGATCCAGCGGTCTTCGGCGGCAATTATGTCCGCCCACCCCTCTATATTAAGCCTATCAAATATGACGGGTGGATGGGGTTTATCCAAGTCTTCTTCCCAGAATATACTCCATGCAAGCCCCACAGTACTGATTTAATTGATTTTGATGAGATTCAGGAGTTTATCGATAAACACTATGCCACCCTTCCTGAAGATCCGCGTTTGAGTATGGATCCGGAATGTGTACGCGAAGTGCCGTTTAAAAGAATTATGGATCGGGCTGCTCGTGCAAATATGTATGCTCTTGTGTTAGCTGGGATTAGGATATACGCCAGCACCCATATTTTCAAAGCTATGGGGACATTCTCTAAGATTATGCCCAAGTTCCCTGATAATTTTAGCACTATTTATTCAGCCTATATTTTGGAGCGCATGGAGGAAGATTTTAAAGATGTGCAATCCCCATTTTGGGAATCTCTTAACCCCTTCAAAGATGATGAGTTCTGGTACGGCTTTTTAGAGCAGGCAGTAGAATGCTATGACTTTCTCGTGGAGGCTGGCGAGATGCCCCAGCCACCTCCCGGGGGACATTTGCAGACGGCATTTGATAAGATCAACGATCTTCAAACAGACTATGCATTTCCCTATAGGATGAGCAATAAACGAACATTTACAAATAGTGACGGAGAGAAAACCACGCGCTGGGAAGCTGGGTTACAAGAAGCCAAAATGACGCGCGACGCAGGTTTATTACAAACCCTCAAGGGTTTCCGCGGCGATAAAAATCTTGAAGCGGTGCAATCAGTAGAAGAACATGCAAAACTTATTATGCAACAATTGATCAATCGAGAACTCACAGTAATGGGAGAGAAGATGGTCAAGAACATGCGCAGCCGCGGCTTTAATCCAGACATCTTTGACTTGGATTTTTGGATTTTTGAAAATAAGTGCTCCGGCATACACGGAGTGGATGGCATGTTAAAATTCGCCGGTCCGGAAATAGTAGAAATACCTGTAGGTCTACCTACGATGGATGATCCCGATCCCAAAGGAGAGGGGCGCTCTTTCCCGGGACCTTATTATACCTCGGGCGGAGAATTTAGAGTGGCAGTTAACAATGACACCGAAAATGATTTTAACTATGCCGATGAATATATAGGATTTTATCATGCCGAGATCGACACGGCAGGAGATACGGTTTATGTTGCCGACGAAGAAGATACCGGCGCGGTCCCCGGCGGTCTGGTGAAGACGAATATATTCACTGGCGAAACAGATGTTCCCCCACAAGATCTTTTAACCCCGGTCGCGTCAGCTATCAAAATAGGAACCAAAGAAAAAACTATAGCACGGATGGATATTGAAGATGTGGAGCCTGATGGAAGCGTGAACGGGCAAGAAACAGAAGTAATAGTGGACTTGGGAGATGTACCTGATTATACGACAGCGGGAGGATCTGCCGGAGCCGCCACTCCATTTGCGATAGAAAAGTACATTAGCATCAATGGTAGAAAATATAACCAATCAGCCGGAAAAGCAGAGATCAAAAAAAATCCAGATGGCGCTCGACTTTCAGATATTTATCCTGGCACCATAGAGACGGTACAAAATCCGGATGGTGTCGATGTAGGAATTAAAGGAAATTTGGGAGTACGCTATGGGCTGGACTTTTATTATGTGAAGAGCGGAAAATCGCTGATTACTTCGGTAGAGGTGGATTCACTTGATCTGCTTGTCTCTCAATTTGACACCCTACAACCCAACAGTAAGCTTCTTTATTGTTTGCTTGTAATGCTCAAAAACGATCCGCGCTATAAGATGATGACTAGTTACATCTTTTCGTTTAAAAAGGTAACAGCGTTGCTGGCTATCTACAATGATATGGCATTTCTATCTTCCGTCGGAGAAGTTTCGACTGGTCCGGGAGACCACACTGCCTTTATTTCGACTGCAGATCTTAAAGTATTAAAACCCCCCGGATGGGATTGGGCTGATCCCGAGGACAAGAGCGCCTGGATCGGCGACGACGCCAAATTTGCCATCCAAGCCAAACCAGGCGCTAGAGCATTCATATATAAAACGACAACCTCAGAATCTTTCGACCCGCCACGCCCCGAATGGCAAGCTGGCAAGAAAAAACTTTTCAATCCATACGGAGATGACGTTATCGAGGTGGAGATTACCTCATTTGATCCGAATAAGAGTGGAGTAACAGGCAACGAAGGGTGGATGCATTATAATAACCGCAGCAAAGGTGCCGGTAATAGTCTCTTTGTACAAGAGTGGGACACATGGGATCGCAAACTGCTTCGAAATTCACGGGCGCGACTTAAAAAGCTATTTAGAGCGTATTATAATTCGCGCGACTGGCGACCGGGAGATGATCTCAACGGTGGCGACTCACCATCAGCTATTTTCTTTCGAACACTAAAGGCAAGGATGCTGCCGGCGCCCGGTAAGGGCTTCCTGCCGTGGTGGCAGAGAGGAAGAGTAAGAAGCAATCCGTTTAATGCTGACGGCGGCTTGTGTGATAAAGCTGATTAAAGACCCTATTTAAGATAGGAGGATTAAATTATGGCATCTTTTGGAGTAAGGCTTCCAGTCTCGCGCAATGATGTACACGGATATACAATGATTGAGGATTTTAGGACCTTAATTAGACAAAATTTAAAAATGCTTATACTAACAGCCCCCGGAGAACGTGTTATGGTACCGAACTTCGGTGTGGGAGTGAGAAACTATCTGTTTGAGAATTTTGGTTCCACAGCCTATATCGATATTGAGAGTAAAATAAGAGAACAAGTAAGCATTTATATGACCGCGGTCGCAATTATAGATATTCAATTTAATACCGAAGCCATTGATCGGAATACTTTGGGACTTGTGATATCTTATGCAGTTCCCGATATAGGAATAACAGATTTGTTGAAGTTTACTATTTAAAAAAGAGGGTTTTTAAATGGCCAATGAACAAAAGAAAATACTTCCCATCGATTATACAAGTAGAGAAT
>Ga0098039_1000263_pt1 | contig 23549 bp, 18 predicted proteins | sample 6_EtaG_FD_75047 | JGI IMG/M metagenome (GOLD analysis project Ga0098039, IMG submission 75047) | Marine viral communities from the Subarctic Pacific Ocean - 6_ETSP_OMZ_AT15160 metaG | ecosystem: Environmental > Aquatic > Marine > Oceanic | place: Pacific Ocean | collected 2015-01-08 | reverse complement strand
TTAATGATTCAACAAGAAAATCAATATAGAATGCTTGGATTTGATGTTATTAAGCTTGGCCATTTTGGAACAGAATTTTTACAAGATCCAGAGTTGCATTTTGATGCAAATTTTTACTTGCAAGCAGATATTGATTTTGAAGAAAGATGGACTGGATTTGATTATCCTCGCAATCTTGAAGATGAATACAAATTATATGAACAAGTTTGTGGAGATGTTGAAGAAGGAGATTATATCTTTCTTCATGAAGACCCAAGTCGCGACGATATAATCAACCGAAATTATATTGAACATGGATATAAAATTACCACTCCAGGAATTAAAAAACAGCATATTTTAGGCGATGAAGAAAATGGAAGATTTTTTAATTATGGATATATTCTAGAAAATGCTGCTGCGATACATTGTATCGAAAGCTCATTTGCTATTTTTGCCGATAGTTTGGATTTATCTAATAAAAAACACATTCATAAATACGTTAGATATGATATAATAAATGATAATAGATTAGGTCCAACATATAAATCAGATTGGAATATATGGAAATAAAATGAATACGATAATATTAGCAGCAGACCACAATGGTGTGGAATTAAAAAAACATTTATATTTTTTTCTTTCTGAAAAAGGTTATCGATGCATCGATCTAGGGCCCTATAACAGTGACAAGAGTGTAGATTATACTGATTATGCGTTTCAATTAAGTCAAGTTGTACATAACGGAGATGTTCCTCGGGGAATACTAATATGTGGAACTGGCGTTGGAATGAGTATAGCTGCTAATCGTTTTGAAAATGTAAGAGCTGCTTTGGTACATAATCTTACAACAGCACCAAAATGTAGAGAGCATAACAATTCAAATGTTTTATGTCTTGGAAGCTGGCTTACCCCTCCAAAAACTGCTGAAGAGATCTGTATTACTTGGTTAAATACAGCTTTTGGAGAAGGTCGTCATATTAAAAGAGTAGAGAAAATATCTTATCACAAGCCAAATACAGTAGTTTTTACTAATGGTGTATTTGATATTATACATCCCGGTCATATTGAGCTTTTGGAATTTGCTGGTTCGCTAGGTGATAAATTGGTAGTTGCAATTAATTCTGACCGTTCAGTCAAAGAACTCAAGGGTCCATCTCGTCCTGTCGTTAATGAATCGGATAGAAAAAAAATATTAGAATCTATCAAAGAAGTTGATGAAGTTGTAATTTTTGACGATAAAAAATCTAATGATATCTGTCGACAGATTAATCCGGATATCGTTGTTAAAGGTGGAGAATGGACTACTGAAGAAGTACGCGTAAGAGATAATATTCCTGACGATGTACAAATTAAGATTTTTCCACTAGTCAGTGATTACTCAACAACTGAGATCCTTAAAAAGATTAAGACGAACGAGACATGGAAAAAGACCTAAAAAACATTTTTTCTTTTGAAGATAAGAATGTTTTGGTGTTGGGTGATTCGATATTAGATATCTCGTATTTCGGGGAAGCTATTGGATTGTCTTTAGAAACACCGACATTAAAAGCAGAAGAAAAAAATACAACTTATACTTTTGGTGGCGCCTTCAATGTTGTTGAAAACATATTAGAGCTGGGCGCCAAATGTACATTTATAACTTTAGTTGGTAAAGACCAATATATAAAATTTTATAAAAAGTATAATCATGAAAATTTAGATCTAATAAAAATTGTAGAAAATAGAAAGAATACAGTAAAGAAGAGATTCTGGATTACGAGAGGGAACTCGCATTATAAAGCACTTCAAATGAACAGAACAGAAAGAAAGTCGTTGAGCGCAAAATCTGAAAGAGAAATAATAGAATTTTTAGATAAGAACATTAGTGAATATGATATTTTGTTGTTCGTTGATTATAATGGTGGCCTATTAACTGAAAGCCTAATTGATAAAATAAAAAAATATGATATTAAAACTATAGCCAGTTCTCAGATTTCAGACAACAAACCAAATCATTTTAAGTATAAGGGTTCATCCTTGATATGTCTTAATTCAAATGAATATGAAAAAAACAATAAAGAATTAAATTGTAATAATACAGTTCATTTATCTATGGAACTAGAATCTAACTTATGTATCACATCTGGTGAATGGGGCTCTGAGCTATTCATTGATGATAAAAAATATTATCAACCTTCTGCAAATGTAAAGGCTATAGACCCCATCGGCGCTGGAGATGCATTTTTAGCATGCTTGACATTGTGCGATCCATGGAAATTTCCAAATGAATCGTTGGAAATATCAAATATTTGGGCCGGCCTATCTACAGAAAAATTTGGAACTGAAATAATTTCAAAATATAAACTGATGGAATATCTTGATGATAAAAGAGAAAGTAGTAGAAATAAATAAAAAGTTGTCTGATTCCGGCCTGGTTATCCTCACTTGGGGAAATGCTAGCGCCATAAGTGAGGAGAAGATCTTTATCAAGCCCTCTGGGGTACCTTTTAACGATCTTGAGTCCAAAATGGTATCTGAGGTCGATCTTCGGTCCGGACGCGTTTTAGGGGGCCTTAAACCATCTGTCGACACCAACATACATATTGAATTATATAAAAGCTTTGATAATGTTGGCGGCATAATTCATACCCATTCAACTTATTCTACAGTCTTTGCACAAGCAAAATTATCGATCCCGTTTTTGGGTACAACACATGCAGATTATTTTTATGGCGATATTCCAGTTATAGCAGATCTTCCTGATTATAATATAAGAAATGATTATGAAAGAAACATTGGAAAAGCTATTGTAAAATATTTTGATAAGAACAAAATCGATCCAAATAAAATGCAAGCTGCCTTAATTCCAAGTCATGGCACAATGGTTTGGGGCGAAACCATAGATAAAGCCTATGAGAATGCTATTGTTTTAGAAGAAATCGCAAAATTAGCTTATATGACATTAAATTTAGAGGATATATATGGTAAGCTATCTAAGCCTAGTAAAACTTTACTTGATAAACATTTCTTTCGAAAACATGGAGATAGCAAATATTATGGCCAACAATGATGGTACAAATATCAAATATGGTATAAATGAACTACCAGAAATTTCTAAACCGATTAAAACGGTAGAAAAATATTGGGGCCATATGGACACTCTTTTTGAGGGCTATGACTATACTGTTAAGCGTATATTTATGCACGCTGGAACGCAAAGCAGTTTAGAATACCATTGTAAAAAAAAAGAATCTTATTATATTGAATCCGGACAACTAAAAGTTGGCGTAAGGATCGGAAGAGCGAAAAATCGTTCGGTTATACTCAATAAGGGAGATGTTTTTCATATTCCTGTAGGTCTAATGCATATACGTGTTGCCAAACAAGACTGTGTTATAATTGAAGTTTCTACAAAAGATGATGATGGTGATTCTCATATTGTAGAAGATGGACGTTTTTACAAACACATAGAGGAACAAGAATGAAATTCTTTTTAGATACAGCGAATTTAGATGAGATTGAGGATGCTTTAGAAACCGGTTTGATTTCTGGTATAACAACAAATCCATCTTTAATGGCAAAAGAGCCAAAAACCGATTTTTACGAGCATATTTCTAAGATTGTAGATATGTGTGAATTGTATGGTGAAATACCATTAAGTGTAGAAGTTTTTGCAACGGAGCCACACCAAATTCTAACCCAAGCATATCATATTCGTACTCAAATACCATACAAAAAGCTCAACATTACGATTCCAATTGGCTATGAAGAGTTAAAGATTATCAATAAATTAAGTGAAACGAATGTCCCGGTTAATTGTACATGTTGTTTCACAACAACACAGATGCAATTAGCTGCAGCTGCCGGCGCTCGATATGTTTCTTTATTCTACAATCGTCTGTTAGACGTCAAGGGAGATCCCCTTGAGACCCTTCAGAGAACACGAGATTTTATAGATTCAAGAAATTTAAATTGTGAAATAATTGTTGGCAGCATAAGAAACGCATATGATGTTGAAGATGCATGGAACGCCGGCGCACATATTGTTACTGCCGGCCATGCTGTGTTAAAAAAGGCTACAAAACATCCAAAGACTGACGAATCCGTAAATCAGTTTTTATCTGACTTTAGAGAGTGGATAGACAATGAGTAAAACATATGTTTTTGATATAGATGGAACAATTTGTGACACTTTTGAAGGTGAATACGAAGATTCTAGACCAAATAGAAAAAGAATAGAAATTATTAATAAACTTTATGATCAAGGAAATACCATTTTCTTTATGACTGCGAGAGGGATGGGAAGAAGTTGTAATCAGCAAATACAAGCTTATAAAGAGTTATATACTTTTACAATAAACCAGCTTGATGGGTGGGGTGTAAAGTATCATGACCTTTTCATGGGTAAGCCTGCTGCTGATTATTATGTTGACGATAAAGCTATCAATAACGAGAGATTTTTTATCCACCAATTTTAAAAAATAAAAATCATGAAGATCAATAAAAAAATAGAAATATTAAATATGATGTTAGTGGAACTAAGAAATGATTATAATCATCTAGGCCTTAATGTAGTTATCGTTCCCATCGAAGAACTCTTTGCTATAGAGGACGAAGCTGCTTTTATACATAAAGTAAAAACTGCGGCGGATCCTGAATATAGTCCATTTGCTTATCCTTCGTTTCTTAAGCATATCAATGTTGAAGACATAAATATTATTTTAGAATTGGGCGCTAAAGATGGGATGTATACCAACAGAATAAATGAAGTTTATAAACCTAAATTTATCTATTCAATAGATGCAAATCCTGAATCAGCGCAAGAAATCAAGAAAAATCAAAAAAAATTAGATAATGTAGAACATACGGCCATGGCACTTGGGCCAACAAGAGGAAATGTACCTTTTTATATACATCCAAATGGCGGCTCTCATTCATTTTATAAACATCCCGAAGACCCTACTAGAGAAATAATTGTGCCTTGCATTACTTTAGACACTTTTTGCGGAATTAAGAATATAAAAAATATTGATTTAATATGTGCAGATGTTGAAGGAGCAGAGCCCAGTATTTTTAAAGATCAGAAAATTTTAGAAACTACAAAATATATTATAACAGAAGTTAAATTTGAAGAACACTTTTGGGGAAAAGACTATCCAGGTATAGATGAATTAACCGATTCTTTACGTCCTTATGGTTTTCATATGGTAGAAATTTTAAGACAACCTGGAGTACCTTTTGGTGATTCGCTGTGGGTTAAATTATGAAATTTGATGTAATCCAATTTAATAAATTTGCCAAGCTTCATAACGGAGAAAATATCTTTTTTTGTAAAACGGATTTCTTGGAACTACTTTTTAAACAACTTATGGATCACCATACTCCTTCTGTATTAATTACTGGAAATAGTGATTATTCAATTACAAATAAATTACTTCCTCATCTACCACGCTGTATTAAAAAATGGTTTGCACAAAATGCAGATATAGAGCATCCTCTAATCACAGGTATTCCTCTCGGTATAGAAAATCATGAAGATTGTATATTGAGTGGCCATGGCGTTGGATGGGAACATGCCAGAAAAAAAATAAAACTATTATCAAACTTTTTTTCGGTTGAACCATCTAAAGATTTTTATGCTAATTTTAGTTTAGATACTCATTCTTCTAGAAAGAAAATTTATGAAATCTGTAAATCCTTAGATTTTATAACAACAAAAATATCAGTTAATCATTCTCAAATAAATAAAAGATCTTACAATGAGTATATTAACGATATTTTAGAACACAGAATGGTAGCATGCCCTAGGGGAAATGGGATAGATTGTCATAGGGTGTGGGAAGTATTATATCTTGGAAGAGTGCCTGTAATAAAAAGAGAACTCGCCATGAAATATTTTGAAGAATTACCAATAATATATTTAGATTGTTGGAGTCAGATATCTGATTTAGACTTTTTAAATAAAAAATATCACGAAGTAAAAGATAATTCGAATAAAATGTTAGATTGTGATTATTGGAAGAAAATTATAACGAATTATGCATAAAAAAATTAAAATTTTAGTGACTGGCGGATGCGGTTTTGTTGGTAGCAATTTAGTCGATATTTTAGTACAAGATCCAAACAATGAAGTGTGGGTTGTTGATGATTTATCTACTGGGAAAAAAGAATATTGTAATGAGAAAGCAAAATATCTTTTTGTAGATATATTAAAATTTTTCAAGTCAGAAAATCAGATTTTATATGATATAGATATTATATATCACCTCGCAGCACAAGCCAGAATTCAGCCTAGCTTTGATATGCCAATAAATACTTTTGAAGTTAATATACATGGTACATCATTAGTTTGTGAATATGCTAAAAGAATAGGAGCAAAACTTATTTACGCAGGCTCTAGTTCATTTTATGCCGGCCCACATTTAAGTCCTTATGCATTCGCAAAATGGCAAGGTGAAGAGGTTTGTAAGCTTTATTCTGAAGTTTATGATCTGAATACTACAATTGCTAGATTTTTTAATGTATATGGCCCCCGACATCCTTCTGAAGGGCAATATGGTACGGTTGTTGGTATTTTTGAAAGACAGTATAAACAAGATGTTCCATTAACTATCGTTGGCAATGGAAAACAAAAACGAGACTTTACACATGTCAAAGACATATGTGAGGGTCTTATCACAATATCAAAAAAGATTTCAAAGCAGAAATTTTCAACTTAGGTACCGGTACAAATCATTCTATTAACGAACTGGCTTCGTTATATCATTGTGAAACTAAAAATATTTCAGCAAGACCTGGTGAAGCAGATTTTACTTTAGCTGATATATCCAAGACAATAGAAATGTTAGACTGGAAACCAAAATATACGTTAGAAAATTATGTTAAAGAATGGCGAAAAAACATTAGTAGATAAAGGAGAAAACTATGTTAAAATTATCAAATGAAGCGTTAGGGGCTATAATGATGGCTTTACAAAAATCATTGATGGAGCAAAGTGATATTGTTCCTGTTTTAAAAGGATTTAATTTTAAAATTAATGAAAAGGAAGAGTTGTATGTTATGAATCCACCAATTGTTAAAATGAATTATGATGAAGAAGCATACCTTGATGAAAGTGGATTGGATTAACATGCCAAAATATTGCTACAAATGTAACGATTGTGATATTGAATTTTTTACACATCACTCTATGTCTGAGAGACTGAGAAATTGTGAATATTGTGGTACCGTGAATTCATTGAGTAAGGTGCCAACTATTTTTACAACAAACAAAAAAATAAATAAAATGGATACTAAGGTGGGGTCTGTAGTGAAATCTTCTATCGAAGAATTTAAAAAAGAACTTGATGATGAAAAAAAACATTTGAAGAATCAGGAGTATGAAGGATGAAATATTTTTTAGGTGTTTCTGTTATAGTTAATGCTATTTTAATGATGTTTTTATTTGGTATAATACCATTTTTCTTATATATGGCGGTTATTTTAATTATTATTTCTCTGTTTTACACAAGATACCTTCTTGTTCAAAGAGCTGAAGTTATAGAAGATATCCATAGTTTGTTTCTGGAGTTTGCAAATTTTGATACCCACCTTACTAAGATACACGATCTTGAGATGTTTTATGGAGATGAGACTCTACAAGGGCTAATGGATCATTCTCGTACAATGCTAGAGAGATTTTATGGCTACGAAGAAAAATATATGGATTACGATACCTTAGAAGACGAAGGTACTGATAAAAAGGAAGAAAATGATGATGACAGAGAAGAAGAAGCGTCGGAAGAAGAAGAGTAATTATTATTTTACCAAAGTGCATGAGCAAGCAATTATTGATTATGCTCTAACAGATGACAGAGATATAAAAACAAAATTATATATTAATTTCATCCAGCCGGCTTTCAATGAAATGGTAGATAAAATTGTATATACATACAAATTTAATAATCTTCCAAATATCGATTATTTAAAAGATGATTGCAAGATATGGCTAACAACAATATTAGACAAATATGATCCCTCGAAAAAATCAAAAGCTTTTTCTTATTTTAGTGTGATCACAAAAAATTGGTTTATTCATAAGGTTAAATATAATTCTAAAAGACTAAGAAGAGAAGTGGTTATCGATAATACTCCAATAACCGCAGAAGAAGAAAATTTTGTTGTTAATAATGAATATTTGAACAACAGAGAAAAAGATGAATTTTGGTCTCATTTAATGGGTGAAATGGATATATGGGAAAAATTAAAATTAAAAGAAAATGAGAAAAAAGTATTAAAGGCGATTCGAGTTTTATTTGAAAGTAGTGAAGATATAGAAATTTTTAATAAAAAGGCTATTTATCTGTATATAAGAGAACTCACAAGTCTTAATACCAAGCAAGTTGTCAATAACTTAAATAAAATTAGATCCAAATACAGATCTTTTAGAAAAAAATGGGATGAAGGGCAAATATAATGTCTAAAAAAAATAACAATGTTGAGCTGGTTATTGACGAAGCGCTCGATAATATAAGAAAGGATCGAGCTTTGGCCTCAACATTGTTAATAGAATTGATGAAAGTACTGAAAAATGATGAAACAAAACATCAATATAGCGGCCCTGTTGCTGCCAAATATTTAGAAACCCTACAAAGGTCAAACGAACAACTAGTAAAAATTGGAACGTTATTACATAAAAAAAATTCATCAGTTTCTGGCTTATCCAGTCAAGAGAAAGAAGACGTGTACAATCTCATAAATGAGAATTAAGGACTATTCATAGGTGGCAGAACCAAAAAAAACAACAGAACCAAAAAAAGTTAGTTCCGACGCAACTGCCGCGCTGGCAGGAGAATCAACTGAAAATATCTTCGCTACCCCGTCCGGATTATTAAATTCTATCGATTCTCCAATAGTGAGAAAATTTCGCTTAGACTCTCATAATTTTGATGGTCTCGGTGCAATTCGTGCTATGTTCGGCGGTTTTTTTTCTGAGGATTTATTAACCGGGCTCGGAAGCCTTAATGGTATTGTCTTACGTTTAGAAACAGATGTAAAAGAAAGTGGCGTTTCTTCTTTCTTTTTAGATCTCTTAGGTTTAAGTGACGAAAAACCTCTTGTTCGTTGCAAAGTTAGAATTCCAGAAATACATAAAATGATTCCATTCCCCGGGGGAATGGGAGACCCGGGCTATCCTGCTAGTAAAAATGATAATGATTATATAATTGATATGTTTCCAACTTTTGATGCTGAAAGTACTGATGTCTCCTTTGATACAATAAAAGTTGGAGATATTATTAATGTTCAGTATAGCAATAAAAATAATTGGAGTTCTACGGCGCGCCCTCTAATAACAAGTGTAGTAAAATCTCCGCCCCCACCGATCGGAGCTGCCGGCCGCGATGCTTGTATTAATGGTTATAATAGTGCCCCCCCACAAGGTGATAATATTGCAGGAGCACCTTCACCATCGTCGCACACTGGAGTTTCAGCACCAGAAAAACGTGCGCGTAATAAACGAACTAGCTGTCAAATATTTATGGATCCAGAGACTCATGGTATAGCTGATGGTTATGTTCTTGCAGATGAATTAGTCACTGCTTTTAAATCTCGTGGTTATGCTGTTTTAGGCACCAAAACGGCTGTTCCTGGTATCCCCGTTCACAGCAATAACAATGTTATTAAGCCATCGTCCAACGCCGCTACGCTAGAGGGTTTAATTAAAGCTCTTCCCAAAGCAATTCAAAAAGGTGTGCACGCAGTTGTTATACAATTTAACGCAGTCACTAGCACCGGCCTACTCATGCCTAGAGAGAAGAATGCCACTGTAGGTAAAGATATTCGCGATAGATTAATAAGAACCATCGACGAAGCCGCCGGAGGTGCACCAAATATATATTTTATTGGTCCGTGGAACTCACCAACCCCTACTGGCTATTTTCCGTGGAATGAAGTATTTGATTTTGGAGGATATACGGCCTTCGAAGGAAAGAAAAGAATTCATAGTTTTCGTCCTCTTACTTATTGGGGAACCTTGGGGGGCAAGATCCTCGCCACCGACCCGTCTGCGAGTCGGGTAAATCATATGAAGACTCTTAAGCCAGCGTTAATCAATGCTCTGCAAGCGGCCATGGCAATTGTACAATCAGATCCAGTTCCAGGCGATACTAGTGCTCCAGCCCCAGAGCCCGGGCCAGCGCAGTCCCCGGCGCCACCTCTTGATTATTTACATGACAAGATGATGCTTCAATTTCTTTCTGCACCAAAAATTGGAACAAAACATGATGCTCAAGAATTTTTAAAATATCTTTCTAATAAATTAAAACTTCATGAACGATCGTTTGCCGAACCAAACCTTTCTCCTGCCCAACGTGGTCTGAAACTTCAAGAAATTAGTATTCAAACTGTACGAGAAATACTAGGCGGTGTCGATGTGGCAAGCGCCTCGATAATAAAACCGACTACTATCGATGAAAAAACACTTAAGAAATACGCTGAAGATTTAGATGAAAAATTACGTCAGGCAAAACATGTATTTAGAGGAGGCACTCTCCCTATACCAAGCAAGAATGGTACTCTTAATCCCTCTGCACCCGGCGCGCCAAGTCTCCCCCCGCAGTCACAGACACCAACTGCTGGAGCTGCAACAGCTTGTCCGCCTGGCCTAGGCGGCACATCAATCCCGGGTGGAAATTATATTAGAGCGCCTGAGCCATTAGCGTCTTTAGGAGGAATTCCTAATTTAGGTCCAAACCCGCCTGTTGATTATAATATCGCAAGAAAACCAAGGAATCGCGGCCATTCAACCGGAGGAGGCCGCGCAACTCTTCCGTCGCATCAATCTGCCGGGCACGGTAAGGCCGGTAAAATTCCAATGAAATTCTCAAATATATCTGATTTTCCTGTCGCCTTCGGTCTTCCTATTTTAAGAATCCGTCCCGGTAACGCAGTTGCAGCTTCACACGGTGTACAAAACACTGCTGGAAACTACCTCAAAAGAGCTTTGGGGGGAGAAGTTCGGTTAGGCGAGGGTACGTCCCTCGGCGGAGGACCCTATCAAAGTAAGCTCTTTACCCCTTCAGTCGGCGTCGTACACCCCGGCTCCGGACGCGGCTTCAGAACCGCTATCCGCGCCAAAATGGCATGGGAATATGCTTTTAATGATATGCAAAGTTGTCCAGCTGCAGTTAATTTTCGATGGATAGCCGGGGCCTCCGGTTCAAAAACTTATCAATGGAAACCTAATAAGACATTTCTTAGAAAGCTGGGCTATCCGACGAAAGGAAAGGGCTCAGGCCGTAGTTATAGCCTCAAACAGGCTTTGAATTTTCCGATCGGCCGACATGGTCTTTCACATCATACAGGTTTGGCAGCCGACCTAGAGGCAGGCAAAAACCGCATGACACGAAACCGTCTCCCGCCCACAGGCATGGTCGGCGATGACTATAAAGGCCGCGTCACAGGGGACGGAGCTGATTATAATCTTTGGTCGAAGGAATATGGTATTAATATACTCAAAAAGGTTGTGGAAACGCAGCCAACATCAGGTAGAACATATGGTCTTATGTATACAAATATTCCTAGGTGCGTTATCAAAACTTTTAAGAGATATGGTTTCAAATGGGGCGGAGATTATGGTGGCCACAAATACAAAGCTAATACTGATGCAATGCATATTGAGTGGTTTGGTGATCCGAGAATGTTTGAAGAATTTGCCAAGAAGTACGGCGCCCCCCCAGATATCAAACCGGATCCCCAAAATCCTTACGGCGGCTCTGATCTGGGAAAGCACAGCCTCATCGGCGGCAGTCAGGGTCCCCTACCTCCCCCACCTGAAAAGGGGCAGCGTACGGCGAAACGCTAGTAATCCGTGCTTCCTATAAAATAAAATTAAAGAGTATTTAAATGAGTGATTATGATTATGATGTTGTCGACAACTTAAGTATTGCCAAAGAAATTGAAAATAAGGTACAGGACTTACCGCAGCCAAGAAGAAAAGCTGTTGAATTAGACGGCCTTCCTGATGCAGACAGAAGAAGATTAAAAAAATTAAGTGGGCAAGCAAAACATGAGATTAGAGGTGCAGCTGGCAAAAAGTTAGTTGAACCAGTTCCTAAATTTATCAGGGTTCCTTGTGAAAAAGTTATTCAAGGAAAAAATAATACTTTTATAGTGATGGGCCGAGACCGCCACAGAAGTAGATTTAGTGGTTATGGCGGTAAAGGACATACAAAAGCCGGTATGATTGATATAGTTGTCGGTCGTTTGGGATCTCATTCTCCTTACAAGGCAAAAGGAAAAAGTATTCGCGCCGATCCGGATTTTCAAAAAGATTCTGCTCGTATATATTTAAGCCAAAGATCTGATGTTGATGGATATTTTAATTTGGTAGCCAGCCCGGGCGCCCCAAATACTAACGAAGAGAATCCTGTTAGCACAGTTGGACTAAAAGCAGATGTTGTAAGAATTATTGGTCGACAAAATATTCGCTTGGTAACACAGTCGAATATTAAAAATTCTATGGGAGCATACATCACGTCTCGTGGTGGCATAGACTTGGTAGCAGGAAATGATGATAGCGATATACAACCATTGGTGAAAGGAAATAATTTAATTGCTGCCATAACAGAATTAGCAGAAATGGTAGATGATTTAAGATCCACTTTCAACGGATTTGTTACTTATCAATTAGAATATAATGGAGATGTAGCTTATCATTTCCATCAGTCGCCGTTTTTCGGCGGCCCAACATCACCTTCGGTTGCAGCGATGCAAAAGGGAGCAAAAGTTATGATGGATATTTTTTCTAATACTATTGTTTCTACTAAAACAATGGCGTTTAATATAGAATCTTTTAAAAAGAATTATTTGAGTCCAGCTATTTCTGATCCCGCAAATCCAGGAAGTGATCAATTTATTTGTTCTAGATTTAATAATACGAATTAATTATATATACTGAGAATAAAAAATGGCAAATTATAAAATTAAAGAAGACTTTGTAGAGGAGATTCGAATATTCGAGGCCGACGCTCCCGCTGTCGACGACGGGCTCACCGGCGCCGAGCAGCTAGCTCTGACCATCGATAAAGTGCCCGAGGTTGCAGTTCGTGAAATGGCACAAAGATTAGCTACTTTTGCTGGAGGCGAATCCGGCACGTACGCCAGCAGTTTTATTTTATCAGAAGATGAAAAAATGCATTCGGCACTTTATGACTTTAATACAGCCAATATATCATCAGCTGCCACAAAATTAAATGCTTATTTACAGCAGTTTAAAGCTGATATAGTAATTGATGTTAATATAATAACAACTTATGCATCAGCTTCGGGAAAATGGCTTGGAAGATTTTTTGTAACGTATAATATTAATAATATTAGAACTAAATTAGAACAGATGAACGTTGGCCCAGGCCAGGCCTACGAAACTGTCGACAGCGATCCGGCACCTGATGTTATCGGTGCAATTGCGTGTAGTGATAGCAGTTCATATACGCCCGGTACTGGTTGCGGCCATATAGTACCAGAAGGAGCCACACATATAACTTATGGCGCCATATCTTACGCTGCCAATAGTGATCTATATTCCAATAAAGAAGAATATGAGGCTTTTTTAATTGATAAATATGGATCGCTTGTTGCTGTACCGTCTTATGAAAAAAGGATTCCATATAAAACAGAGATCTCAACGGCCGGCGATGAGATGGATTCTCCTGATAATCCTGTATTGCCATTTGATGGTTTTTTAAAACCAGGAATATATGCCAATTACAGTGGAGATCAAAGCAATGGTTATTGGAGAATACAGCTTATAGGTGTAACTGGAGAATTAGCTGGGAAAACACTACTCGTACCACCTGATACATTACAAACTGTTACATGGCCATCCACTGGTGTTCCATTAACAGAAGAACCAAAAGCTTCTGAGATTTTAGCTAAAACAATAATGAATAGGCCCTTGCCAGTTGAGCCAAATATGGCTAGCTTAGAAGGTGTAACACACACGGTTTGGATTCCTGAAGAGAGAGATTTAACAGATGCAAAAATTAGAAGCCGTCCAGGTTCTGGACGGATTTTAGATAAACTTCAACAAGGGCACGGTGTTACTGTAGTAGAACAGCAACTAGGCCCAGATTTTTTATATCATAAAATCAAATATTTAGATCTTACAAGCCTTAAAATTAAAGAAGGTTATATTGATGCAACGTTACTTAGACCTACAAAACTTGCAATAAACAATGGAGATTGGGTTTTATTACCAATATCACACTCAGATAATAGTGAAATGAGACCAGCCGGATCAACAACCACTGCTGTTGTTAATCAAGTTCTTGAATGTTCTCCATGGTTAAAAAAGGGTAAGGATACTAAACCCTGGGAAGCCAAGTATATTGCATTATATTCTGAAAACGCTCCTGTTGCACCGGCTACTATAGAAAATTCATTAGAAACATTTAAATTGAAAGCTTTAGCTAGGCTTTTAGATTATTATGATAAAGAAACAGGTGGTAATACTATTGTTGGCAGTGTAGTAGCTATTATAAAATTTGGAAATGTAGAAATTGAAGATTATACTGTCGAAAACGGTATTTTAAGAATAGTAATTTCTGTACCCGCACGATTTTTTGATGCTTTGCAGAAAAATCAAGCCGCCTTTGATTTTGACGATGAACCAAATTTAGAAAAGATTAGAGAGGCTGCAAAAGCAATTGCGCTAATTGATCGTATAGCTGAAACAGCCGACGTCGCCCCAGATGGAACAAAGAATCTACGCCGATATTTAACTCCAGTTGGTGATGAAGCTATAGAAAATGCAAAAGCCGAGATGGGCCCGGGTAATTTTAAGACTAGTGAAAAACAGTTTAGCACATTAGATTTAAATCCTAGCGTCGACGGTCATAAACTTGCTTTTTCTACAGGAGTTATTTATAAAGACTTACAGACACAAGTAAAGAAACTTAAAAAAATATTTAAATATTATGATAAAAAGGTCAGAAGATCTAAAAGTTTGGTTACTTTCCCTGGATTTTCTGTACCGTTAAATCTAAAAGAAGAGTCTAAAAAGCTTGATCAGTGGTTAGCTGGCATGAAAGAGCTTTTGAGAATAAACGATTATGATTTTAGTCAAGCTGTGACCGACAAGGAGGCATCTGCAAAAAAAGACAAAAAATCATCTCCTGGAAAAATTGATTCAAAAGATTATTTAGAGTTTGGTTTTAATGTAAGATTTAAACTTATTTATACTTTATTTAATGGTCACCCAATACGAGTTGGTTTTGGGTGTGTAACTAATGATTCACAGGTCGGCGGAACTTTACATTCGCCCAGAACCAATTCTTTTATTCATAGAGCAAAAGAAATTATAAAAGAATATAGTATTTCCCCACGTAAAAGATTATCATGGTTGGATTGGGTAAGTAAATATGTTTATCCTGCTGCTATAATTTTTCCTGAAGATCATAGTGATAAATCTAAAAAGAAAAAAGAAAAACTAAAAGATACTAAAGATAAAGCAGACGAGAAATCAGCTAAAACAGATGAAGAAGTCGAAGCAGAAGAACAAGCAGCTCGCGATGCTGAAATGCAAGACGAGATTATTGGAAATGCCGATAGAAAAAAAATAGATACCAAAGATTCTATTTGGGCCGGCATAAAAGAAACTCAAAAACTTATTGAACAAATTGATGATGTTTATCAATTTATAATGAATAAAATTCCAATTGAAGCTTTTATTTTAGAAATAATGCGTTGTTTTGGAAAAGACATGTCATACACCGATATCATTAACTTGATTGTTTCTTTAGGACTAGATGAAATTCTAGAAGCCTATGAAGAAAACAAAGATATTATTGAAGATATATTGGCATTTGCTAGCGAGCATGGAGCGTGCTTAGAGCAACTATTCACGGAAAATTTTCAAATTATCGTTAATCCAAATCCTATAGAAACAGATCCTGAGATCGCGGTTGAAGATATAGAAATTCCCTCGGTACCCGATATAACAGCCCCAAATGCTGATTATGTAGTTTGCAACGTTGCTTCTAGCACTCCCAGCGGCAGCGACCCAGAAATACATTTTTATGAGGAGCTTCCAGCCTCCGGTGTACCACAGAGCCCATTATTAGCTTTCCAAGACGGAGTAGGCTTACATTATCTTTCAGAACAGGTATTGCCTCCTGCTCCTGGTTCATACCCCGGCGTGGTACCACCGGATTCCGGTGATATACCGGACGAGCTAGAACGAACCTGGGCTAAGGTTGCAACAACTGAAAAATATGATACTATACCAATCGGCCAGGAAGGTTGGATTAAGAAAAAATATTTATGTGAAAAAACTGCAATTGTTGAAAATCAAGCAAAAGAAGAAAGATTAGCAATTATTATTGAAGATGGAGCAACTGATAAACGTAAAGGCCTCATTAATGAAGTTAGAGCATGGCAAACTTTGTTATGTACATCGAACGCCAACGGTGGATTTTTTGAAAATACTGATTGTACAACAAATATAGATGGTATATACAGAAGTAAAACTCTTTATACAACTAAAAATTATGGTACTTATATAAAAGCTAATCCCGACGAAGCTCGCGGCGGCCCATTTACTGAAGAAGAAGTTGCACTTCTTGAAGAAGGCAAAGTCTGCAAAGCTTTATTCGACCCTGCTGCAGCTTTTTATGCTGCACAGACTGGCAAATCTGCTACTGCACGTCCTTTAAAAGATGTTGAAGACTCATTACAATACAGAACTCCTGAGATTGTTCTTGGAAATGTTACATTTGCACCAAAAGGTTTTTATGAAGGTAAAAAAACCAAATGTACCAAAAAATATATTGAAGTAGTTGTCAAGAAAAAAGAATATGAAAAAAGATTATTAAAGAAAGGCCCAGATGAAAAGAAAGTAAAGGAACTTAAAGAAGAATTAGCCAAATTATTTTTGGATTATCATACATGTATGAAGGCCAGCAAAGAAGATGTTTATGGTAATCTAAAATCTCACATATTTGGAAAAGATATAACTTCTGAAGAGCTTGTTAAGACAGATAGTTATAAAATTGTTTTACATGAGAATAGGTGCAAAGATAAAAAAGATGCTTTGATTCAACTTCTTGGAGGCACCGATCTCCTCGGTCAGCAGCATGGAGGTACCGAGGAGGCGGTCGACCCAGAGACAACATCATATGATGAGGCCGTGATCGAAGTAATGTGGCCAGGATCCGAAACAGCCACCCCCGAACAGAATAAAGCTTTTGAAGAGTGGATGCAATGTATACAAGATAAGGCAAATGAGGTAAGAGAAGAACAAAATAGACAAATAGAAGAACAAGTGAAGGCCGGCGTACCAAATCCAGGACCGGAATATTATGATATTCCGACTTCTATAGAAGAAGCGCTTGAATTACTTCTTAGGGATGGAATACTTCCAGATGGTATAGAGTTAAGAGAAGACCATGATTTCCCGGGTTTGATATTAAATCCTGGTCCGTGTCAAGATATAGCAGAACAATTAATAGAATATCTTCTTGAAATAATAAGAGAAAAATATCCATGGATAGAAACAACTATTATGACTGCTTTGGACATGTATAAAGAAGGTTTAGAGATGTATCAAGCATCTCAAAGTCAGGATTTTTCTGCGTTTGGGATTCCAGCATTTCCAAAACTTCCGGTCGACGACCAGGATAAAATGATAACAAAAGAATTTAATAAAGCCCTAGGGCAAATATTAAGTGAAATACTTTTGCCATTATTTATGGATTTAATAAGCATGTTAATGGATCTCTGTGCAAAATCGCAAGACATGTCAGACGACGATTTAGCTTCTGCTGCTGAACCAATATTACAACAATATCTTGAAGATCCACATATGCCGAATCTATTGGATGTTGCTTTCCAACATTTGGGAATAGTCGCACAGCCAGATATTGAAAATGATAGACTTCGTCCAGTATTTGATCGCCAAGAAGCTCCGACAATATACGATTTATTAGAGTCATTAATGGGAGGATTATCTTGCGATCAAATATGCTCAATTATGAATGGTGATGCTCCGGAATCTTTATTGCGAGCCATCTCAGATTCGATGGTTGCAACTTACCCAGAGCAAAGAGAAATATTTAGTAAATTAGAAACTATTGTTTATCTCTTTAGTGTTTTGGCTGAAGGTCTTCCAATAGATTATTGTGATACGTGCGGTGGTCCCGGCGCCCAAGAATTAAGAGGTCCAGGCGATGATATACCATGTCTAGCAGATGTGACTAGACATAGAAGGAAGAATAAATTAATATTAGGGGGACTCCGTGAAGAAGATGCAGATGCAATTGTAGAAAATGAAAGAAAACGTAATCTAGAAAATATGAAAAATTTGGGTAAATTATTAAATAACCCAGAAATAGAAATACCAGATATTTGTTCAAAAATTAAAGATACACTAACAAAAGATCCTAATCTTAATCTTAATTTAAATAATACTATTAAATCACAGATGAGATTAATACATCATGTATTTAATACAGATATTAGTGCTTATATACCTAGAATGACTAGTCCCATTCCTCATTCTGCTATGAGCATTATGACAGATTCATTTGTTGAGGTGATGGATCAAGTTAAAGAGCTTGAAGATACAGTCGCTGCAAATCCCGCAGCAGCACTTTCATTTTCTGAAGAAGAAAATACTGTGCTTCAACAATTTATGCAAGATCCAGAAAATTTTTCACGACAGCTGTCTGCCAATGCAATACAATCAATAGGAAAAGGGCCGGCCCAAAATTCTGATCAGGAAAAAGGATATCTCAAAGGCGTTGGTAAAATAGCAAATGCTTTAAAAACAGTCGAAGTGCACCAATGGTGTTATCTTTCGGAAGAGTGTCCGTTTTTCAACGACTCGTCGGAAGAAGCGATTGAATATTATAAGAATAATGAACCAAAGTGGATTCCACTTTTGTATACAGATGAATATATTTCTTATTTATCTAATGGTCAAGACCTGAAGAGGAATATAGTTGTTATTAATCAGGCGTCGATTTTTGCGCTGCTCATGGAGGACTACGAGGGCCTCGATCAGCAGGGTGCGGCCGTCTTATACAACACACTGCTCAAACAGTGGACAACCCAGAACGAGGACGGCAGCTGGCCGCCTATTTCTACAAAATACCAAGAATTCTTATTGGTATTTACTATAAATCCTCTTATGCCCGCATGGCCAGGAGGGCCGCAACCGAACTCCCCGGGCCCCGAAGACCGTGCTGCAATATATGCTGGCGAGATGAAAGCTCCAAGGGGTTCGCGAATTGAAAGCTCTGATTATGGGTACATAACCAACGTGTTTCGCGAAACACTTGGAAATATCTTCACAGCTAAAGAGAATCCGGTATGGATTATGAAACATCCAGAAGTTCCAGGAGACCGTATATCTACTATTAGGATCATGACAATAGAGGTTCCATATGCCGAGATGCAAGATAGATCTTTCTCTGACGGCCTTGCATTTGATAATATTACGAATCAAGATGGAATCAATATGAGTTCATTATATGATGTTTTCAAAAATCCTCCTTCAAATTTGATTGGATCGTTTAGAGATAATACAGGCAAACATTTTAAAATTAAACGGCCGCCAAATTTCTTGTCTTTGTCGACAAAGGATAATGTTGTAGAATTTACTTTGCCAAATCATAGTAAGCTGGTCGATCAATATCGTATTGATATTAATGAATCAAAGGTCGAGTACAAATTCTCTCCTGAAAGTAAGATTAAATCATCTATACGTATATCAGCAGAATCAGTTGGATATGATGCTTTTGCTTCGGGGATAGAAAATACGGCGCCACAAGAAGACGTCTGGGCCCACTGGATCGACAAGATATTTAGTACTGCTCTGCCTAATTTTGATACGTTTGGGTCCGCCGCCGGCACGGGGCAGTATACACGTCATATGCATTCTAATATATTTAAAAGAATATATAGAGATACTTTACGGACTATTTCTGAATCCAAATACTGGAAGGAGGAGGAGTTAGCCAAACTAAACTTGGGCCCGACGGCGGAAGAACTTATGAAACAATGTTCTGTCATATTTCATGATCCTTCATTAAGTTTATTAAATTTAAAAGAGTTAAGAAATAATATTAAGGACTCTTTCTTCGATGATTTTAATCCGTGCGACCCCATGCCAGGCGATGAAGACCCAGGCGCTTTACAAATTGCAGTTCGTGAGGCCGCCGTTTTATTAATGATTCGTGTTACTATAATTGAAATTTTACTAACTGGAATTTTTCCATTTTCAAGATTTGATATGTCAGAGTTGTTGACTGATTCTTTTTTCAAACAATATATGTTTGAGAGGCTCAAGAAAGAACTCCGTCGCTTATGGATTTATAAACCTGTTAAAAAAGTTGCACATGATATAGTTCGCAGGATGCGCAAAAAAGACAAAAAAGTTATTATAGCTAGCACCGGCCGCGAGAGTTTAATATATCTTTTCCAAGAGCAAGCATCTGTAATAATTCCTCATATAAAATTAATACTTGGAAATCAAGGAATGCTTAATATAGAAGAATTTGTTAGTGATCATCTAATATTTCCAATAGTATTGCCTATACATCGAACAAAAGCAGCAAACCCTTCTGGAGATCCGTACAGCACAAATCAAAGATTTTACAGACAACTTCTTCCAGACACCACCGGGGATGCAACGTTGGCTGGCGTTCTATCAAGCAAAGGTATTCATAGGCCGGCCGACTTCTTTAACCAGCCAGGAGGAGGCTTTGTATATGAAAGATATCTAAAAATTGTTGATAAGCACGATGAATATGGTGTACCATTGTTTGATAGAAAGCTTGAAAACATAAGGAAAGCATTTAAATCACCGATCCAGACCAACAATTTTGGCGGATTCGCTGAGAACGAGACTGTAACATCATTTGTTACTCAACAACAGGCCGTCCCGAATTCATCAAATGATTGGCATTTACAGAACGATGTTACTATTACTACGTCTGAGGGTCGAACAATTGTTGTTGAGAATCTCGGGTCGTTACAACGTCATTGGGGAACTAGAGGTAATGCTAGTTTGAAATCGTTTGGTGATTGGTTGCACCAAATAAAAGTACAATATAAGCAATTTTTGGATCTTCCTTATTTCAATGGAAGACAGAATATTGTAAATGCCTATGAGAGCCTTTTAAGCTCTCCACTAGAAAATTCTTTTTCTGAGTTTAGTTTTGCTATGAGTCTTAGTTATGTTTTACCAGATACCGGTAGAACAAAGCAAAAGTACCCCGATGGATGGGACGACATCATCCCGGATATCTTTGCAGGACAAATCCGCACCGCGCTAGAAGAATCTCCTGCATTACATACAACTGGTTTATTACCTTTTAGAGTTAAGGAAAGAGATATTCCGCTTCCGGGCGGAACGACCGGCCAATGGGTATCTATATACTCTATTCCATTGATAGAAGTCACGACGGCAACGGTATCACCGGGCGGCTTGTCGGCCGAAGATATGGGCATTGACGGGTCGCTCATGGCGCTCATATCGATGACGGAAAATACGAGTATAGAAAACACTTATAGAATTTTTTCTGAGAACAACTTAATCAAAATGATAAAAGAGAGTGATTATTTTAAATTATTATTCGAATATATTTTCCCAGTTAAGAGAATGATTAATTCTGCATCCATTTATGCTGTAGCTAATATACGTGATAGCATGTATTTACAAGATTTATTTACTTCATCTATGTTTGCGCTCAAAAAGATGTTTCTTTATGCTAATGCCGGAAGTAATCCTGGAAAACCAGTTACTGATCTTCAATATGATATACCTGGTTTTGATGTATTTGAATCTGCAATTATTGCTGATGATAGTGATGAAATTATTATGAGTTTTATATGGAAGTGGATGCAGTTGGCGCCACAATTAATTATTAAAGGTGTGGCTGAATTAATTGATCCAGATATTTCTCTTACGAAAAAATATTTTGATATAGCAGACAAGATTGTACAAACAATTATGTTGGTACTTATTAAAATTTTGAAAAAGTCATATGCTGAAGTTACAGCTAAATTTAGAAGTGATGTTTATGACGCAGAACCCGGCGAGGAACCATCTATGTCTGGCATGCCGCCCGGTGAGGTACCCACTTTTGAACAATGGTATGGCCACCTTGTTGGAACTGACCTTCCCATACCAGACCCTGCAATAGGTATTTCTGCTAAACTTGCCAAAGAAAAGATAGCGCCTGGTATTGCATTGGGGATGATGCCTAGTATATTACCCTTTGGAGTAGGATTTCCGTTCCCATTCGGAACTGGACCGCCAATGACACCTTTTGCAATACCTTATTTAGCTCTTGGACTAATTAAAGATGGTCCTGACTATAGATTTGGTGAGCGATGGCAGCTCTCCAAAAAGCCCACCGGTGTAAAGGGTGTATTTTGTCCTGATATTGAAGAAACTGAAAGCAAACCAAGAGAAGAACCAGATGATGACTAATATATATTATAAGGGGGAAAGAAATTATGCCTGGATTTTCACCAATTCTACCACTATCACTTGATAACATTGATGGCTTTGCTTTAACTAAATCTTACCATCAAGTTGCAAAACAAAATTTAAAAAATTTAATTTTAACTAATCCTGGTGAGAAAGTTATGAATCCAAAATTTGGTGTTGGACTACGTACTTATGTTTTTGAACCCAATCATCCAATGGTATATAAACAAGTTGAAGATAGTCTTCGGTATCAAGTCAAAAAATATCTTCCATATATTACTATAAAAAAAGTTTCTTTCACACCAGGTCAGGGTGCACAAGTAAATCTTCTTAATATAGAAATTTCTTATTTTATTAATATTATTAATTTTAGTGATGATTTACAGATATTGGTTTCAATTTAAATAAAAATCTATTTAATAAAAATACGGAGAAATATTAATGGCTCGTAAAACTACACCGGTAAAATATACTGACAGAGATTTTGAAAGTATCAAAACCTCAATTATTGAACATGCTAAACGTCATTTTCCAAATGTAAATAAAGATTTTAATGAAGCTTCTTTCGGAACATTTATGATTGATGCTGTTTCTTATATTGGAGATATTCTTTCTTTTTACATGGATTATCAAGTAAATGAAAGTTTTTTGGAAACAGCAATCGAATATAAAAATGTTGTAAAACTTGCGCGCCAAATGGGCTATAAATTTCAAGAAAATTATACATCTAGTGGTATTGTTTCTTTTTTCGCCATAGTTCCACGCGTCACTGTTGGTTTTGGACCAGATACAAATTATATTCCTACTTTAAAAAAAGGATCTAAATTCTCCACCACTGGAGGGGTTATTTTTACTTTGAATGAAGATGTTGATTTTTCTGAAAATCAAAACCGTGTTGTTGTGGCTACTGTTGATAGTGATACTGGTGAGCCTTTAACATATGCTATTAGAGCATATGGCGAGGTTATTTCTGGTTTCGAAGTACGCGAAGAATTTGAAATAGGTAGTTTTGAGCCACTAGTAACGATTAATATTAATACACCTGATATAACTGAAATAATTCAAGTTATCGATTCAGAAGGACATGAATACCATGAAGTTGATTATTTATCTCAAG
>Ga0098039_1000256_pt1 | contig 23738 bp, 28 predicted proteins | sample 6_EtaG_FD_75047 | JGI IMG/M metagenome (GOLD analysis project Ga0098039, IMG submission 75047) | Marine viral communities from the Subarctic Pacific Ocean - 6_ETSP_OMZ_AT15160 metaG | ecosystem: Environmental > Aquatic > Marine > Oceanic | place: Pacific Ocean | collected 2015-01-08 | reverse complement strand
GGGGGGGGGGGGGGGGGGGAACAGGGGTGCCTACAAAAATATTTGCAATCCCACTTCTGGCACTCGCTGGATTTTCCAAAAATATGCGGTTTAATGGGATTGCTGTGGGTTGGTCCACGGGTTAAGGTTGTGTGTGGATTTACCGGACTGTATTGGGGGTTTGCCTTGGGGCGCGGAAGAGGTTACGACGCCTGTGAGAGACACTAAAACCATGACCGGTGTTGCCGAGTCTCTGGCTGACTATTCGGTCGGGCTCAAAGTCAGGAACAACTACCTTTTGACGGCGATGCGCCAGCGGGGGATTGAAACGGCGAGTGGTCTTTCCCGTGCCACAGGAGTATCGTTGCAGGCAATTTATGAGCTGTTGAATCTGTCGAAACCGGCATTGCTGAAGAATGGCGAGTGGCGCTCAGCACTGCTGAAGTTGGGGAGGTTTTTCAATCTGCCGCCGGAGGCACTGGTTCCGTCGCAGCACCACGAGCAGGCGCTACCATTCAACCGGGCCGAGGTCGAAGCCTCGCTTCCAGAATTGATGGCCATATCTGACATGACTAGGGATGGCCAAGCTCTGTTGCCGGATTTATCGGTTGGGCGGGGCGAGGCGCTGGCCATGCTCGACGGGGCGTTGGCGAAGCTGCCGGCGCGCGAGGAGCGCATAATCCGGCTGTACTACGGAATGGCTGACGACCACGACACCCCGATGACGCTTGATGAGATCGGGCTAATCTTTGACATCTCGCAGGAGCGCGTCCGCCAGATTTGTGTGGTGGGGGCAACGAAGAAACTGAAGCAGAGCCTGAAGTGGCCCGACCCCGACCACGACATCCTCGACATGATTGCGGCGGAATGAGGTGATTTGCAGGCCATGATGGAGGAGAGGATGGGGCAGTCTAGGCTTCGAGGAAAGCCCCGAGATAGTGGGCCAGCCTGGTTATATTAGAGAAACAACGAGGATCATGGTATGACGCCGAATGAGGCAGCAGACGCGATCAGCTTGCTCCAACCTGGGCAAAGCATCATTTACCACGTTGGACACCTTGCAGAGGACCGTGAGGACCGAAAGGTGGCCCTGGATGGAAAGCGTGGGGAGTTGAAGCCAAGAGCCAAAAAGGCGGAGGAAATTGGCGATTACATGTGGCGATTTCTTCATAATTGGGATGACAAGCCTATCCCAGACCGAGGATATTTATTGCAACGCCGAATAACCGAGCCCAGGGGGTTCAGCCATCGTCCAATGTTCCAGTATATATTCGTTAAGGCCGGCCCCATCTCACTAACAAGAAATTGGTGGGACTAAGCGCGCCAATAGGCGTTGACCAAAGCCAAGCTTCTGGGAAAAAATAGAAATCCCCTTGCCTACGCGCTAGTGGCGCTCGGGCTGGTTTTATTCGTCGCCACGTTGGCATTCGCTAACGAGTTCGTTCCTGGGCTTATCAATGCCCGCGTTGTCAGCATCTACGATGGCGATACCTTCACTGTCGATGCCACGCCTTGGCCAGGGGTTACAATCCGGGTCTCCGTGCGCGTGGATGGCGTTGATACGCCCGAAATCAGGGGCAAATGTCAGGTCGAAAAGGATATGGCAATCGAAGCAAGGGAGTTTGTCAAGGAGACCATTGGCGAAAACGTTCATCTTGTGAACGTACGCCATGGCAAGTATGCCGGACGGGTCGTCGCCAAGGTGCTTGTGAATGGGCAGGACTTGGCAGCGCTGATTATCGAGGCTGGGCTTGGACGCCCCTACCAAGGTGGGGCAAGAGAGGGGTGGTGTGGTGCCGAATCCCCTAATCCAAGAAGGGCGCACACACGTTTTTCTGCACGTCACCCTATCACAAGTCTGCCATTATGGGGAAAACACGAATCTCCCGGATTTATCGTGGTAGATTCGTGTTCCAGACAATGCCACTGAGATATCTTGACATGGGGACAAAAATGTAGGCGTAATTCGTAAAATCTCGCGAGACGTGTGAAATTATGTCCCATCCCTGGGTTCCCAGTGGTGGGTTTCTTGTTTTGGGGTGTTTGGATGACCGTAGTGCTGGATAGGCTGGCCAAAGAGGCGGGCGCAAAGAAGCCACGCCGGGTTGGGCAGAAGAAGCGCAAAGCGCGCCAGATTCTGGTGGCGCGCCGGGTATTGGAGATTTACGCCGCAGGTGGGACGATCAAGGACATCGTCAAGGAGTTTGGAAAGCAGCCCCGGCACCCATACACCAAGAAGAAGATGACTACGGACAAGCTTCTGGAATGGGCTTTGGACGCGATCTTGAGCGATGAGGCGAAGGAAATCGGACGCGCTCGGGTGATGGGGGAACTTGGGGCCGTGGCCTTTGCCGATCCCGAGGCTTACGCGAAATGGGACGCGGATGGGGTGACCTTGGTGCCAAGCAAGAACTTGACCCAGGAGCAACGGGCGGCCATTGCGGAAGTGACCGATACCAAGACCGAGCATGGCCGCAACGTAAAGGTGAAAATGCACCCAAAGATGGAAGCATTGCGCTTGTTGGGCCAAGCCACAGGGTTGCTTGTGGACCGTAAGGAGTTGACTGGGAAGGGTGGGAAGCCACTGCAATTTGAGGACGTGTCCGCGCGTGAGGCTCTAGCCCGTCAATTGGAGGGGATGGCAGCTCGGGTCTCGGGCGAGTAGACATGGACGCTCCTGGTCTCGCCGAGGAACTGGCGAGAATACCGGCCGATGCCCGTCAGGCGGCGCTTGCCGAGCTAAGTGACAAGCAAGTCGAGGCTTTGCGGTGGTCGTGGCGCTTCTGGGCGCGTCCCAGCCAACTGCCACCGGAAGGCGACTGGGCAACATGGGTCATGCGTGGCGGCCGGGGGTCAGGAAAGACCAGGACGGGCTCTGGTTGGATACAAGAGCGCGCCATGGAACACCCAGGACGACAGATTGCAATGGTCGCTCGAACCCCAGCTGATGCGCGGGATTACATGATCGAGGGGCCAGGTGGTATCCTGAAGAATACGCCACCCTTGGTCCGCCCAGTATACGAACCGTCGAAGCGCCGCTTGACCTGGCCCAATGAGACTCGGGCAACGATTTACTCGGATGGCGAACCGGATCAGCTTCGTGGCTTTTCGGGCGATACGGCCTGGCTCGATGAGTTCGCGAAGTTCAGAAGCCCCAAAGAGGTTTGGGATAACCTTCAATTTGGGATGCGCGAGGCGAGTGGGGACAAGCCCCGACGCTTGATAACCACGACGCCCAGGCCACTTGGCTTGCTTCGAGACATCGAGAGGATGCCAAGCACGGTCGTGATCGTGGGATCGTCCTACGATAACCGGGCGAACCTCGATCCAAGCTGGTTCGAGGAGACCATCCAGGCTTACGAGGGGACGCGCCTGGGCCGGCAGGAAATCCATGCTGAGATACTGGAGGATGTCCCCGGCGCTCTGTGGACCCAGCGGTCCTTGGATGATTACCGGGTGGCGCAAGCCCCGGAACTCAAGCGTATCGTTGTTGGTGTCGATCCTTCCATCGCTGGAAGTGAAAATGCCAACGAAACGGGCATTATTGGCATGGGCACGGCCGAGGTCGATGGCAGTGGCTCTCATGGTTACGTTTTGGATGACCATTCCTTGCAAGGCAGCCCAGAGGAGTGGGGGCGCGCAGCCGTCGCTTGCTATCGAGGCTTGCAGGCGGATTTGATCGTTGCCGAGAGGAACCAGGGTGGCGAGATGGTTGAGCATGTCATTCGCTCCGTGGACCCGAACGTACCAGTGAAGTTGGTGACAGCGAGTCGGGGCAAGTTCGTGCGGGCCGAGCCAATAAGCGCGCTCTACGAGCAGGGCCGGGTTCACCATGTTGGTGTATTCGCGACCCTTGAGGATCAGATGATCGCGTTCACCCCTGAGACGGCTGCGGATAGGCGTCAAGAATCGCCTGATCGCGTGGATGCGCTGGTATGGGCGGCGAGCGAGTTGTTCGAGAGCATGGTCTCACGCCGGAAAACCGACCGGGCGTTGCCCCGCAGGCAGAATAGCCGGTATTCGCCCCAAAGATGGAGACGGTCGTAATGCCCGAGAGGGGTGCAGCCTTGATAGCGGGCGTGGAAAGGCCGCCTCCTGTCGAGGCCAGAGGTGCGAGATTGGTGCGGGGTAAAGCTTCTGGACTATCGGGTATGCCTCTTCTACGCCAAAAGCTTTTTCCTGGAGAGATAAAATTCTTTAACGAAAATCCAGACGTTGCGGGAATGGCGGCGGATGACGACAAGGTTATTTTCAATCCAGATTCGGGGCTGTCACAATCGGAATTATCCGCTCTTTATAAAAATGAAACCACCAGAATATTTCTTCGCCAGGGCAGATTCCGTATGCCAGAATTCGATTTGACCGAGAAACAGAAGGCGTTTCTGGGAGGGGGGAGCTATGCTGGTGCCTCGGCCTCTAACCGCAAAGCGACAATTGCTGCGCGCATTCTTTCGGGCGACCCAAGCGCGGGCGTGCCTACACCGGAACAGCGGACATATGTTGAGGAGTTGAAAGAGGCAATCGCGATTTCGCCGTCGTGGTGGCGATCTCCCGTTAAGAAGCCACCCATACGATGAAGGGGTTTTAAGATGCCAGAGAGGGGTGCAGCCTTGATCCGAGGAGGTGGTCCTCCTGGGGTAGCGCAGACAGGGGCGGGATTAACAAAAGAGGTTGCGAGTATAAAGACGCGATACCCGGCCTTGAAGGGGATTGGCTACGTGGCGTCCCGGGGCTCACCCCGGACATCTAATGGGGGGCAGCTTGAGTTTTTTCATCCTTTGGAGAGAGGTGGTCTAGGAGGGCAAGGAGCCAATCCCCTTCCTGGCGTGCCGTTTATTGAGGTTTATAACCGCAATCTCAGAGGCGAGTGGTTGGAAAGGGCGATTTTCGGCGATATGTTGCATTATCTACCGGAGGTAGACCCGAAGTTCGAGGGAATGCGCGAAGAATTCAGAAAAACGCTAACGCCAGAACAAAATAAGATGGATCAAACCGCATATAAGAATAGGAAGGCTGGCGGTGAAAATCGTTCATATGATGAATGGTTCGAGGCATCCCGATTGGACGCCTATTTGCGCGGCTATCTAGCGCCCGATAAAGACAATGACTGGAGGAATGCTTACACCCCCACCCAAAAAGACCTTTTGGAACGAATGCGTACCCATCTCGAAACCCCCAAGGGCAGAGGTGCGACCTTGATAGAGGGAGTCCGTTAAATGCCTACTCCTCAAAATTACAAAGACATAAAAGACCGAATTAAATCGGACGAAGGATATACTGAAGTGCCAATGTACCTATCATATACACCCAAAGATAACATGGGCAGGGCCCTGGATACCGTTGTGGAGACACATCGAACAGGGGGTTGGGGGCATACAATGAAAGATAAGGAATTTTCACCTCCAACCAGTGCCCTGGCCGATTTGGGCGGCGCGGCAAAAAGACATTGGGAAGAAAAGTTTGAAGAGGACTTTGCTACGGCCTTAGAAGGAGCCAGAAGCATCATTCCTGAAAAGGATTTAGACCCACGAGCATTTGGTATTCTAGTAGAAATGGTATTCCAAATGGGACCGACTAAAGTAAGGGGTTTTAAGGAAGCTATAAAGGCCCTTAAAGCTCAGGACTATGATAGAGCGGCAGACCAATTAATAAACAATTATGATGCCACAACAGGTAAGCGTAGAGGGCGTACAAATTGGTATAAGCAAACGGAGAAAAGGGCTCTTAGAGCTTATGAGAGAATGCGTGATTTGGGCTCCGGTCCTCCTGGGTATGCAGGTATGGCGAATGCCGGCCTTACTCCTCATGGGTATCCAGTTGAGTTCCGGGGCTTGCGCCACCCGGTCAAACCACAGCCCCCAGTACGAAAAGGGGCGTCGTTATTGCGTGACCCCGACCAAAGGACGGCGAAGTTAGGAAGGATGGCGAGGTTAGTTTGACTATAGAAGCCACGCCGGAAGAGCGGAAGAATGGTTGGACCGACGAGACCCTGGCCGCCTATATCCAAGAGAGGGAGAAGGCCCAAGCCAAGTCCATCATCGACCGTGATCCACTCCCACCCCGGGTACAGAACAGTCGATATTCACCCTTTCGTTGGAGATCGTGATGGGTTTTTTCGCTCCCAAATTCCCAGAGCCTATGCCGCTACCACCCATACCTAAACGGGCCGACGTGTCTAAGAAAAAACCACCTCGCAGACCCTCTAGAGAGGCTACGTACACGACACCAGGTGGCGCACAGGGCCTTGGAGACCCCACTTTCTTGAAGCGCCCTGAAGCTATGTCAGGAATCCAAGGAGGGGCGGCGGGCCAATTAGGCCGGGGACCTGGCATGCGATCTGCCCGTCTAGGTGATGCATACTAAGCAAGGAGATAAATTATGAGTGCTGAACGTGGCCTTTACACGAGGAGCGTGACTGCGCTCCCCGACGTAGTTGGTGATTCCGGCTCCGGTGGAGTCAGGGGAGCAGTTCCAGCTCCAGGAACCGGCGACGCCGCAGCCAACAAGTATCTCAAGGCGGACGGGACATGGGATACGCCTTCTGGCGCTGCCGGAGCCTCGGCAGCCGAACCCTTCGTCACGATAGGCAACACGGCGGGCCTGAGCGCGGAGCGCGCGTTGACGGCGGGCACTGGCATTACCGTTACGGATGGCGGTGGCAACTCGACGGCTACGATTTCGGTCGATGCCGAGCTTGCAGCCATCGCCGGGCTGACTTCAGCCGCTGACAAGCTCCCGTATTTTACGGGGAGTGGCACGGCGTCGGTGGCTGATTTCACTTCTGCTGGCCGCGCCTTAGTTGACGATGCCAATGCATCGGCGCAGCGTACCACTCTTGGACTCGCCATCGGGTCTGATGTTCAGGCATATGATGCCGAGCTTGCGGCCATTGCAGGACTGACCTCTGCCGCTGACAAGGTGCCTTACTTTACGGGGAGTGGCACGGCGTCGGTGGCTGACTTCACTTCTGCTGGCCGTGCTCTGGTTGATGACGCCAATGCATCGGCGCAGCGTACCACTCTCGGTCTCGCCATTGGTTCTGATGTTCAGGCTTATGATGCCGGCCTAGCTGACGTGGCCGGGCTGGCTGTTACCGACAGCAACTTCATCGTCGGCGACGGTGCTAACTGGGTTGCAGAAAGTGGAGCCACTGCGCGGACGAGTTTGGGTCTTGCTATTGGTACTGATGTTCAGGCTTACGATGCTGATGCTCTAAAGGCGGACACGGCCGACATCCTAACCGCTGGGTTTGCAGGGACCGATGTGGATTTAGGGACCAATACCACGGGCACCGAGACTCTTGATTACGCGACGGGCAATTTCCAAATGGCCGTGAACGGTGGGGCGCATACGCTTGCGCCGCAAGGCACCACCTCGACCATTGTTGTGCAGTATACAAATGATGGCAATGCAGGAACTCTCACGACGAGCGGATATACGATAGTGACGGGGGATGACCTGACTACGGACGATGGCGACGACTTCATGCTCTATTCGACGGTTGTAAATAGCCTCAAGCACCTGCATGTGGTGGCTCTCCAATGAGTTTATTCCCTATTGTGGCACCTGTCACCAGCGCCTTCTTGCCGACTGACATTACCGGTCTCCAAGCATGGTACAAGGCCGACGCCGGCATCACGAAGGACGGTGGCGATCAGGTGTCGGCCTGGGTCGATCAATCCGGCAATAGTCTCGACCTGGCGCAAGGTACAGCCGCAGATCAGCCGACATGGATCGACTCCAGAACGAACGGGCTGCCGGCGGTGCACTTTGACGGCACTGAGCATATCGATGGGGCGACGTTCGCGTCGGCCATCACGCAGCCGGCGCACACCTTCGCGCTGGTCAAGAAGCACAGCAACACGACCGGCGATCGGCTTATTGTCACCGTTCCCGACGGCACGACCGGCCCGATCTATCGAGACGCGGGTAGCGGCAATATTTCGGCTTCAAACCACATCGCTGACGGCGCTGTCGTCAATGCCGGAACGTCGCTTTATAGATTGGTGTCGATTGTGTGGAATGGCACGTCTACCACGAATCAGCTTAATGTTGACACTCCTGCGACTTCTGCCACCAATATTTCTGGGAATCTTGTGGAAGTATCACTTGGGGGGTATTCAAACGGGGGCAATGAGTCAGACGTAGACATTGCCGAGTATCTTGTCTACGACGACGAAATTACTAGCACGGACCTCACCAACCTTCAAGACTATTTCAAGGACCGCTACGCCCTCTGGGCGTAGTCCTGACGAATGGAGAACAACATGGATATTCTAATAACAAACGATGGCGCGGAAGTATCTCGCTGGGGTCCTGGGGTTGGTCGAATCCCGATCCCTGATACAATAGGTGATGTAGTATTTGTCAAGGGCGCATCCAGGCCGATAGCAATCGGGAGCGATCACACTCTCGTGACAGCGGTAGAGGAGGACGCCGTCACAACGGCAGACGAGAGATTGGGCCCAGAGGTCGTCGTCATCGACGCCCAGGAAAAGACAGTAACCTTGAGGCGCGCGGCCATCAGCAAGACCACTGCCGACGTGGATGCGGAGCGCGAGGACTTATACGATGCGGCCGTTGGGGAATATGTGCGGCGCTCGCTGGTAGCGGCAGAGACCGTCTCGGCAGGCGCTGGCAAGGTGCGTGGCGGTTCCGCCAGCGAGAGATTGACGGCGCTTAGCGTCAAAGCAGCGGCGAGAGGGCAAGCTGATATGCTCGTCGCCCTGGCTAATGTCCATGACAAGCTGGAAATTCTCCAGGCTGAGATCGAGGCTGCGGGGTTATCCTCTGCCTTGGCGGCCTTTGATGTTTCTGAAGATAAACACTGGACCTGATTGGAGGACAGAATGGCGCGTAACGGCTTCTTTGATACCAATGACCAGTTCGGGTCTCGGCATTTGTTGCGCCGTATGCCGGATTATGTAGATGCGCGAGTGCTTGGAATTGACACCAACGAATCCATCACTCCACCTTCGGACGCGAAGTACGTCATCTTTTCGTCCGAGGCCGCCTTTTGGGTTCGGAAGGATGCGGCGGCGACTGTGCCTTCGGGCGACGTGACTAATGGTACAGCGTCTGAACTCAACCCGGCGGGTTACGACATTGAGGGGGTGACCACGATCCAGATCATTTCCGAGACGGCGCAAAACGTCAGCCTCGCCTATTATAATACCTCGCCGTAATGCCTAAGCCCCTCATCCGCCGGGCGCGTGAGGTTCTCAAGCGCCAAGAGCCATGGCTCCAACATTGGGACGACTTGGCACGGGTCATGTTGCCTCGAATGCGAGGTTTTTCCGAGAATATCCAAGCCGGCGATAGTCGGGTTGACGAGATATACGATGGTACGCCTATGCGCGACGCTCGTGGCTTGGCACACGCCATTGGCATGACTCGCCCCGATGGTCCCAAGTGGTTTTTTATCCGTGCTGAGGATGAAGGCATCGAGCAAAGCGGTCATGACGCCCGGGCGTGGCTTGAGGATAGTGAGAACCGCCTACTCAATGCTATGTACGAGCCCAGGGCTCAATTCCGACAAGCCATGGCTGAGGTAGATTTGATGTTGTCGGTGTTTGGCACCGGCCCATTTTTTGTTGGTGAGAATTGGAATAACGATGGCTTCCTTTATCACGCCATCCCCTTGAAGGAAGCCGCGATTGATTGGAGTTCGGCAGGACTTCCCATCGGGGTCTACCGGTTCCGGCGCATGACTGCAAGGCAAGCAGAGAATCATTTTAACTTGTTGGGAGGTGAGCTGGGCGAGAAGGCGAAAAGGGCCATAAGTGATAAAAGATACGAGGAGCAGTTCACTTACATCCATGCGGTGTTGCCCAGGGGAGATCGTTCAGCCGGCCCCTACAAGGTATTTTCTCGTGAGATGCCTTTTGCTGGCATGTGGGTTGAGGAGGAATCTGAACACATCGTTTTGGAAGAGGGCTTTCACGAGATGCCCTACATGATACCTCGCATGGACACGGTTCCTGGCGAAGGTTATGGGCGCTCACCAGGCATGATCGCTCTTCCAGACGCGAATACCTTGCAGGCTATGGGGGAGACGATCCTGGTGGCTGGCCAACGCGCCGCCGATCCACCCATCATGGCACCCAATGATGGCTCGTTTAGTGAGGCCAATACGTTCCCTGGTGGCATCACTTATTACGATGTGAACGCGGCCCAGGCCGTGAGAGGGAACCCATTGTTTACCATGCCGACCGGCGCCAATTTGCCGATCACGCGCGACATGCAGCGTGATGTACGTGAGCAGGTGGGCATGGCCTTCTTCCGTGATCGATTTAATCTGCCGGTGGGTGGCCCTGAGATGACGGCCACCGAGATTATCGAACGGCGAGAGGAGTTCCTACGTGAGGCTGGTCCCTTATTTTCGCGATTGGAAGCTGAATACATCGCGCCATTGGTCGAGCGGTCCTTCGCCATCATGTTGCGCGCTGGGGGATTTGCTGAGATTCCCCCATCCTTGCAAGGTCGGAACGTAAATTTTGAGTATGAAAGCCCACTCAAGTTGATCCGTGAGAAGATGGACGCTCAAATTGCCACTTTGTTCAAGATGGAAGTTGCAGAGACGGCACAAATCAATCCAGATGCTATTGATCTATTCGACATTGACGCTTATTTGCGCTTCCAGGCTCGCGCCAATCGCGTTCCCACGACACTCGTACGTCGGGCTGAAGATGTTGACGCTCTGCGCCAAGCTCGCGCCAAGGCGCAACAAGAGGCGTCACAGCTTGCGGCAGCACAACAAATGGCCGAGGCAGCGGACAAGGGAGCTTCAGCTATTGGCAAGTTGGGTGCCGTGGGTTGAGCCGACTAGGAATTGCTGCCCGTGTCTTGTTCGGGCGTAGACTACCCCGCCCCGATCCAGAAGCTTTATTGGCCGAAATCGGGCGTGCCACCGTTTCTTATATGGAGATGGACCGCTTTCGCGATTTCCGCGCGTTGTTTTTGGATGACGAACGGGGCCGCCGGGTGTTGAGCCAAATCATGGATTGGGGCCATGTTTGGCATACATCTAAGAGGCCAACTCCTGGAGATACAGAGTTCGCTGAAGGCGAGCGGAGCATCTGCTTGAGGATATTGGCGGCGATGCATTTTGAGCCTACCGAGCGCCAGACTCGCGCTCACAGCGTGAAACCAGTGGATATGAGGTAGAAATGGCCGAGGAAAATACGGCGATTGATAATGGTGAGAGCGAAAACGCGACACCATCAGAGATCGATGAAAGCCAAGTAAGCCTGGATGGTGATGCCAAAGATAAGAAGAGCAATGGCAAGGATGCCGGCGCACCCAATTGGCGCGATGCCGTGGTCGAGCCCGATATGCGTAAGATCGCCGAGAGATTCAATACCGTTGGCGATGCCATGAAGGCCATTTCCGATTTCCGTAAGCGTGAGAGTACAAGCATCCGTGTTCCTGGCGACGACGCGAGTGATGATGATAAAGCCAAGTTTCACAAGGCCATGGGCGTTCCCGAGAGTGCTGAAGGTTATGAATTTGTCATGCCTGAGAATCATGAGGCCACCGATGGCGATCAGGCATTTCAGACCGTAATGGCCGATGTGTTTCTTAATGAGTCGATCACAATTGATCAAGCCAAGGCTCTTAATTTGGCTTGGAATGAGCTTCAAACCCAAGGCCAAGCAACCTTGGATAGGAATGATAAGGACTACGCTGACAAGCAGGATGCCGAGCTTCGCGAGGAATGGCGTGACGATTATGAGCGCAACATGGTAGCTGTTTCCCGTGCTGCCAAGCAGTTCCTTGGTAGTGACTTTGAGGAAGCCAAGCAGATCGAAACCAAGGGTGGTAAATTTCTCCTTGACCACGCGGTTATCATGAGGATGTTTGCCAAAGTTGGCCGTGAGATGAGAGAAGGAAGTTTGGGGCCACCTATGGATACGAGCGAACGCGAAACCATTCAAGATCAGATTGACGCCTTGCGGAAGCAAAGGTACGCTGCGCATGATCGGCAAGATAGCGATACTGCGGCGCGCCTTGATACCCAAGAGCGCAATCTTCTCACGAAATTACACGGCACTGCGCCCGCGAGTGGGCCAACGACCGCGTAATATTGTCTTGGGGTAGCTCACCCTCGATTGAGGCCCTATTCCAGACAACCACTGCAATCCAGACGCCCCAGTTTATAGACCTAGTGGCCCCTTCCAAGGCTCGGCCTAAGAGGGCTCACCCACCTAGTTCTTAGCTGGCTCACCAGATGGACTGCCTGACATCAACCCAAGATGTAGGGTAGACCAATGAGTACTTCTGTAAGTACTGCCTTCGTCACGGCATACACTGCTGACGTGAAGCATGTGTTCCAACGTGAAGGTAGCCTTCTCCGGCCCGGCGTTCAGATGAAGAACGGCGTGGTTGGTTCAAGTGCTGTGTTCCAGAAAATCGGCTCTGGGACAGCGACGACCAAGGCTCGTCACGGCACCATCACGCCGATGAACCAGACCCATACGGCCCCTTCGGCCACCCTCGCAGATTTCTACGCCGGGGATTGGTCGGATATGCTCGATGAAAGCAAGATCACTATCAACGAGCGAATGGCCTTAGCAAGGGGCGGCGCCTATGCCCTTGGTCGCAAGGTTGATGACCAGATCATCACTGCCTTGAATGGTACGTCGCAAACGCAGATTGCCGTCACGGTGACGAGCTATGCGACCATCCAATCGACGATGCTCGAATGGGTCGAAGCCCTCGACGCCAATGACGTGCCTAACGATGGGTTGCGTTATGGCCTCATCACTCCGCGACTCTGGTCGCAGATGATGACGGTGGAGGAGTTCCAGCGTGCCGATTTCATCGGTGCGAACGGGCTCCCCCTGATCGAGGGCGCGCCGATCATGCAGCGGTGGAAGCTGTGGAACGGCGTCATGTGGAAAGTCCACAACGCCTTGCCAAACGCGGCTGCTGCTTCGGCCACGGGCTATATATGGCATCGAGACGCCGTTGGCTACGCGACCGGAGCACATGCCAATAATTCGGCTGCTAACGACATGGTGGCAGCGGATATTACCTGGCATGGTGACCGTGCATCGTGGTTTGTTAACCACATGATGAGCGGTGGGGCTGTGTTGATTGATGACACGGGTGTCATCGAAGCGCTGTGGGACGATTCCGCAGCCATCGTGACCAGCTAGGAGGGCTGAATCATGGCATACACTGCTGGAACTCTTCACCTCCGTGCCGGTGCGCCCGGTGATCTCACCTATACCCACGACGCGGGCTCCGATGCGATGACTACGGTGCTCACGGCCGGGTATTTCAACAACAGCGACGACGACCTCAACTTGACGGCCGACGACTTGATCTGGTCGCAGTGTACCGATGGCAGCTTCTGGCATCGGGTCTCCGCGATCTCTTCGGGTTCGGTGACGACCCAGTTCGCTGGGGGCAACTTGCCGGTTGGCTCGCCGGGCACTTCCTCGGCGTCTGCCGTCAAGACGCTTACCGTCAGTCACAATGAGGTTGGCACCTCCATCACCAAGGCGACGCGCTTCGTGTTGCCCACGGTGTATGCGGGTGCCCAAGTCATCGTTCGCCGCGACGACTCCGGATCGGCCATCATCCAGTTTGATGCTGGCGGGTCGGGGGCGACGGGGGTTACCTACGATTCGGTTGGCAACCGCGTGATCAAGTTGCAGACCGAGGGCGAGGGCTTCCACGTCGTTGGCGTTTCGGCGACTCGCTGGAAGATTTACGCTCTCAACACCAACGCTTCGCTAGTTGCGCCAGGTGGTGGCAGCGTGGTCCTCGGCGGCACGTAGGATTGTCTTGGGGCGGGGCCTTTGGGCCTCGCCCCACCTTTTTGGAGATTGAATGGCGAAGAAGAAGAACCGCAAGATCGCTTTGGTTGGTACTGCCAGCTCCGGCGTGCAAGCACCTTATGGCGACAAGTCTTGGGAAATCTGGGGCGTGTCAGCCCGTGCGGATTGTGTCACCCGGGCGACTCGTTGGTTCGAGTTGCACAGATTGGATGGCGAGCCCAGGGATTGGGCTAATGCTTGGCGCGCGACCATGAAGACCTTCACCTCGGATGTGGAGCTTTTCATGTTCTACCCAGAGCTAGATTTGGGACCAAAGATTAGTCAGTACCCAACGCAACGAATTACCGACCGCTTTGGCACTTATTTCATGACCTCGACCTTCTCTTGGATGATCGCCTTGGCTATTGACGAGTTGCGGCCCTTGAATGGAACCCCAGTTGAGGGGGAGTTGGGTTTCTGGGGTGTTGACATGGAATACGGTACTGAATACCGGGAGCAGCGGGCTGGGTTCCGCCACTTTATCGAGGTGGCAAAGGTCTTGGGCATTCCCGTGTCCCGCCTAGCTTCTAGTGGGTTGGTCTATGAACCAGTGCCCTATCCCCTGTGGCAAGATGACCCACTTTTGAACAAGCTAGAGAAGCGAAAGGCAGAGAACGATTCGAGATTGAAGACTTACGACGAGACGATCCGCCACACCCGCGCGATGATTGCCGAGAACGCGGCGGTTATTAAGGAGATCGACGCTGCAAGAGAGTCTGGCTACGACGCAGAGGCCAGGAAGACGAAGTTGGCCCGGGAGCGAGACGCGCTGGTGGAAACCTCGTCGTTGATTAGCAAGGACATCGTCTACCTTGAAGGAGCCACCGCCGAGCTTTCGTGGGCGCGTGACTATTTGACACCTTGATCGTATTACGCACGCCCATGGACGTGTCCAGAGAGGACGCTTGCCACGCCTACATGGGCTGGTACTTGGCGGAACAGGGTAGTTTCGATGATGCCAGGGCAAGGTATGCTCAGAGTCCGCTAGGTGCTGATCTTTCCATGTTGCGGCACATGCGTGGGAGGGTATCGAAGGGTTCGATCCCATATCAAGACCCGGAAGGCGATGGGATGGTTACCCGCATACCCGAGTCCCCGCCTGAGCCCCCTGAGAATGGGCGCTTAATATCGGATATAGAGCCAGCCCACATCCAAGCGTTCCTGGATGTTTTTGACCCTGGCTTTCACGCTGACAACATCGACCAGGAGCTACCACATGTGATGGTGGTCTCCACGGGCCGGTGTGGAACGATGTCTTTGTACCACTTGCTCCGTGGCACGAACGTAATTCCACATCACGCTTATTGGTGGCATGTAGCGGTCGCTACCCGTTGGGAGATGATGTGCCGGCTCGTGGATGGCGCTTATGAGGATTTGAGTTGTGCCAAGTTATGGCTCTCAAGTCGCGCGGCGGAATGGTTGTCGGCCATCGCCATGGGCAAGCCAATGGTGGCATTGAACCATTGGGATGCGATCTTCGCCCCAACGTTCATGGCGTTGCACCCAAAGGGCAAGCTCGTCTATCTGAGGCGCGACCCAGAGAAGGTTTTCGAATCCTTTTATCGCAAGAACCAGTTCCAGGGAAATCAACTGGAACCCTTGACCTATGAGTTCAATCCTGGGTTCAAGTGGATGCATTCGGATGTGTCTCAAGAGCAGATGATCTACTGGTATCTTGATTTCACTGAACGGTTTGTGGCGGCCCTAGCAGCGACGTTTGAGGTTGAGGAAATTTCTGCCGATAGGCTATTCGCGCAAGACGAGGGAGAGATCGCCCGGTTACTTGATGTCATAGGTTCCGACATACCACTAGATAGGGCTGTCGCACACTATGGGGCCAAGATTAACGAGAAGGCCCACAAGCTCATGAGCGTGGCGTGAGGTCTGTCCTGGTCACGGGTGGGACGGGTAGCTTCGGCCGAGCGTTCGTGCCGAGGGTTCTCGGTCTTGGTGCCGAGCGGGTTTGCGTCTTTTCGCGTAGCGAGCATACCCAGGCCGCGATGCGAGACGAATATAACGAGGATGAAAGGTTGCGTTGGTTCATTGGCGACGTGCGCGACCGCGACAGGTTGCGCCGGGCGATGGAGGGCATTGAGACCATCGTCCACGCTGCGGCTCTGAAACGAATCGAGGTTGGACATTACAACCCGATAGAGATGGTCAAGACCAACGTACTTGGTGCCATCAACGTGATCGAGGCGGCACAAGACGCCGGGGTTGAAAAGGTGGTAGGGCTTTCGAGTGACAAGGCTTACCAGCCCGTGAGCCCCTATGGAACATCGAAGGCGTTGGCTGAATCGTTGCTTCTGGCCGCCAACAACACACGCGGGAAGAGTGGCCCGATCTTCGCCGTATGCCGGTATGGGAATGTCGCGGGGAGTGCGGGCTCGGTCATCCCAAAATGGCGGGAGATTCTGAAGAGCGTCGCTACAGTGCCAGTAACGGACCCTGATTGCACTCGGTTTTGGATGACCATGGGCGAGGCGGTCGATTTGGTGACCCACACCATCGAGACCATGCGGGGTGGGGAAATGGTGATCCCTAAGCTGCCCGCGTATCGCCTTGAGGACCTGGTTGACGCTATGGGAGCGACAATGGACATACGAGGTCTCAATGGCTTCGAGAAGAAGCACGAGGGCATGCGTGATGGCTTGACGAGCGACATGGCGCGTCGTATGACGGTTGACGAGTTGAGAACGGGATTGGAGGCGATATGAAGCGCTGTATTCGCTGCCTTTATCCTCAGACGAAGCCCGATCTTCACTTCGACGAGGCTGGCGTGTGCTCGGCTTGCCGGGCCTTCGACAAGCGGGCGGCGATTGATTGGACAGCCCGTGAGGATGAATTGCTACGGGTTCTTGAGGGGGCCTCAAAGAATGGCTCGGGCTACGATTGCATCGTTCCTTCCTCTGGTGGCAAGGATTCCCATTGGCAGGTTTTGAAGCTTATCGAACTTGGCACCCGCCCCTTGGTGGTCACGGCCACGACATGCCATTTGACGGACATTGGCCGCAAGAATATCGATAACCTTGCGCGTCATGCGACAACCATCGAGGTGACGCCCAACCGGACAGTGCGGGCGAAGCTCAACCGGCTTGGATTGGAATTGGTAGGCGACATCTCCTGGCCCGAGCATGTCGGCATCTTCACCACGCCGTTCCGCGTCGCTTGCGACCTTGGTATCCCACTCATTTTTTACGGGGAGTGTCCGCAGGAAGCCTACGGTGGTCCTCCGGGGACAGAAGAAGCGAAGGAAATGACGGCGCGTTGGGTGCAGGAGTTTGGTGGCTTTCTTGGCCTGCGCCCCACCGACTTAATTGGTATGGAGGGCCTGACCGAGGCCGACATGATGGACTACCTTCCTTCCTCGGCTGAGCGCGTGGCGAAACAGGGCATCACCGCCTATTGGCTTGGACAATTCTACCCGTGGGATTCCCACCGTAACGCCGAAGTGGCCAAGGAGGCGGGCATGAGTTGGAGGCTGCCTTGTAGCGCCAACTGGTGGCCTTGCGAGAACCTGGACAACGCCCAAACAGGCCTTCACGACTATTTCGGCTTTCTCAAATACGGGTATGGCCGGTTGGTGGCACAATTGAGCGTGGATATCCGCAATGGCTGGCTTAGGCGAGACGAGGCTGCGGCCATAATGCGAGCGCGTGAGGGGGTGTTCCCTGGGGCTTACATGGGCGTCTCATTGGAAGATATTTTGGCTGGAATCGACATGGGCCGAGAGACCTTCGACACGCTTGTCAGGCAATTCACGAACGAGTCCATCTTTGGTGTGCCAAAGGCCGTGGCGTGCTGAAGCACCGGATCGTCCCTGTTCTGTTGTACAAGGATGGTGGCCTTGTAAAGGGTCAGCGGTTCGACTCCTGGCGGCGCATCGGCGCGCCCATGCCTGCCGTGCGTATCCACGAAGCGAGACAGGTGGACGAGCTGATCTTCCTCGATATTGGCGCGACGCCAAACGGTGCTTCACCCGATTTCGCGCTTGTCGAACAGATGGCCGACGAGTGTTTCATGCCACTTACCGTGGGCGGTGGAATACGGACACTGGACCATATCCGCACCCTGCTTGCCATTGGTGCCGACAAGGTGGCCATCAACACGGCGGCGATGGAAGACCCTGACTTGATCGAGAGGGCAGCGCTGAAGTTTGGCTCGCAATGCATCACCATTTCTATCGACGTGCTTGGTGGTCGGATTGTTGCCCGGTGTGGAAGCCAATTGACGAATGGCCGGCCTGTTGAGTGGGCGCGCATGGCACAACATTATGGCGCTGGTGAAATCTTGCTTAACGACGTTGAACGGGATGGTATGCTCGAAGGCTACAACCTCGACCTAATCCGGGAGGTATCCAGGGCCATCGAGATACCCGTCGTTGCTTGTGGTGGGGCTGGTTGCCCAGAGGACTTCGCGAAGGCGATACGGGCCGGGGCCAGCGCCGTTGCTGCTGGCGCTATGTTCGCGTTCACGGAAGAAACGCCCTTGACCGTGAAGAGGGCGATGCATGAGACAGGAATCGCGGTGAGACTATGACCACGGCTGTCATCGTCCAGGCCCGCATGGGGTCGAAGCGATTGCCAGGGAAGGTCATGTTGCCACTGGCGGCCGAGCCGGTCATTCGACACGTTTTGCGCCGCTGCCAGGCCATACCGGATGTGACAGTTGTGTGCGCGGTCCCGGACGAGCCGGCGAGCGAGCCGATAGAGGAAGAGGCGGAAGCTCTGGGCGTCGTGGTTGTTCGTGGCTCCGAGAATGACGTGCTCGCGCGCTACCACAAGGCTGCCAGAGTTGTCGAAGCGGAGGCGATCCTTCGTGTCACGTCGGATTGCCCATTGATCGATCCGGAGATTTGCCGTCAAGTGCTTGCCCTTGTCATGGGTGGTGGAGCCAGTTTCGCGTCGAATGTTATCCCAAGGGGTTACCCCAAGGGCCTCGATTGCGAGGCTTTCACCATGGAGGATTTGGCGCTGGCACATCACCGGGCCACGAGTGCATCTGACCGGGAACATGTGACGCCATGGATACGCCGGCACGCCTCGCCGGTTGCGAACTTGAACGGCGATCTGGCGATGGGTGGATATCGCTGGGTTCTCGACACGATGCGAGATTACGAGTTTTTGTCTGGGGTCTATCAAAGCATCCCGGAAGGTGACTTTAGCTGGCAAGAGGTTTGGGACTTGCTGGACCAGGAGGACGTATGACAGAAGCGGCAACTCTTTGGCGGGGGGGGTTTGGCGACGCCTATACGGAACGCAATAGTGGCTCATCGATGATTGCCGCGCGCCGCGATCTATGGGCCAAGATCATGCCTCATGTAGACCCACCTTGGTCTGCCTACACAAGGTTTGGAGCTACTGGGAGCATTTTGGAGGTAGGTGCCAACATTGGCATCAATCTACGTGCTTTGCGGGGCTTGACGGAAGCTGAATTCTTCGGCCTTGAGCCCAATGTCGCCGCCCGCCAAACGTTAATTGACGATGGCGTGGTGCCGGTGACAAACGTGGTTGGTGGTCTCGTGTCCAATATCCATCTGCCAGATGAAGCCATGGACATGGTTTTTACCAGTGGGGTGTTGATTCACACCCCTCCGGATGAGCTTTTGGCTGCTTGCTCAGAGATTTATCGCGTCGCGCGCCAGACGGTCGTCTCCATCGAATACTTCTCGGCCGATCCCGAGACAAAGCCTTATCGGGGCCAACATGGTGCCTTGTGGAAGCGTGATTTTGGCTCTTTTTGGATGGACAACTTCGACCTCTCGCTGATGGGATATGGTTTCGCATGGAAGAGGGATACGGGGCTCGACAACCTCACCTGGTGGGCGTTCAGGAAGCCATTCAACAAAGCGGTCACTGAGCGTGGGCATTAAATTGCGGCAGGTGTTGTTGGAGGACGCCCTTTATCTACACCTTTGGCAGGGCCATCCCACGACTCGGCGCTATGCGCGCGACCCATATGTTCCAGACTTCATGCGGCATTGCCAATGGCTCTTCAAGAAGCTCGATGACCCCAATTGTATCTTCCGCATGATCCAATCCCATGGCTATCCAGTTGGGGCGGTTCGATTGGATAGGGAGGGCGAGATATATGAAGTGTCGATCAACGTTGATCCGGACAGACACCGACAGGGGATTGGTGGCGTGGCGCTCGATTTGATTGCGCGAGAAGTTGATTCGGCGATCATTGCCGAGGTCCATCCCAAGAACGCCGCCTCCCATGCCCTGTTTCGTAAGGCGGGCTGGATGGCGACCGACGACACCCACTACCGGCTAACGCCGGTAAGAACGTGCAAGAAGAAGACATCACTCGACGCCCTTGAAGAAGCGTTCGTGAGCCATCTTGAGCCACCCAATCAGGAATGGAGATGAAAACATGAGAAGCCTTCCCCGCAATCGCGTTATGGGCGAACAAGTGCCTTTTGGACAGCGCCACACTTACATTAGCGCCCACCCAATGGAAGCCATGCTTGCCGAGGAATATTTCTTGTCCGATTACAACGTGTTTTTCCCCGGTGATACGGTACGTGTCATTCAGGTTCGGCGGCCAGATATCGATAACATCCGTGACAATCAGGTCATTGCTTACATTGATTTGCTGGTCGTTGAATCAAGCCGTAAGGGCGTCGTGTTCCACCCGGAAGGGGAGGTCGTTACGATCCCATTTCTTGGGGGAGAGGACAGCAATCCGATTCAGATGAAATGGAACCCAGGCAAACAGAAGTACGAGGTCTGGGTTAGTGGCCAGGTTGTCTACGAGGACCGTGATAAGAATTTGGCGCGCGAGGCCATGGAAGAGGCCAAGAATCCACCGGCCAAGAAAGCCGCTTGATAAAGTGCTAACTGGAGGATCGGACAATCGCTAGTGATGTAGGTATCGCCAATTCCGCATTGCGGAAGATTGGTGCCAACAAGACGATTGGCAGTTTTACCGAAGGCACACCCAACGCTAACTTCATGAGTGACCGCTTCGCTGAAGCGCGTGATGATTTGTTGCGTTGTCATCCATGGAATTTTGCTACCCAGCGTGCGGTTCTAGCCCAATCCTCTGTCACCCCAACCTCGGGCTTTGATTACCAGTATCCTTTGCCCAGCAGGTGGCTCCGTACACTTGGGGTTTGGGATAATGACGCTGAGGCTGGCACGCTTGCTTATCGTGAAGAGAATAACGCTACTGACGGCAATGTGATCGTGACAAATGCGAGCGATGTTTACCTCAAGTATGTTGCTCAAATCACCGATGCCAACATCATGACTGCGGATTTCCGGGAATGCTTGGCTCGTAAGCTTGCCGTGGATGCAGCCATTGGCATTGCCAATTCAAATACCATGCGCCAATTGATGATGGTCGATTTTGATGACAAGATGATGCAGGCCAAATCGACGGATTCTCTTGGTGACCGCCCTGGTAAGCTTGCTCGTGGGACATGGGTTAGTCGTAGATTTCGTGATCCAATGAGTGGTTGGTCGTAATGCCTCGCGTAAATCCAATACAACAGACCTTCAATGCTGGAGAGCTTTCTCCTCTTTTGGCTGCACGGACCAGAATGGATAGATTCGCGGCTGGTCTTGATACTTGTCTCAATCTTATCCCTTTGGTCGAGGGCGCTGTCATGCGACGCCCTGGCACTCGTTACGTTGCCGCAGTCAAGGATTCATCTGCTAAAACTCGCTTGCTAGGATTCCAATTCTCGACAAGCCAGGCCTACATCATTGAGATGGGTAATACCTATTTCAAGTTTTATCGCACCCAAGGCCAGATTGCAGTCGCTGATACCGCTGCTGCGATTAGCAATGGGACGTTCACCTCAAATATTACGGGTTGGACGGATCGCTCTACAGGAGGGGCCGGAAACGCTATCAGTCACGATTCGGGCAATGGCCGGCTAACTTTGGGGACTAATGGCACAGCTGCGAATGATATTGGGTGGGCTGAACAAGTCGTCACCAATTCTGGAACAGCCCAAGTGGTTCTCAAGTTCCAGGTCATTGGTGCGCCAAGCGACAAGATAGAGCTTCGCATTGGGACATCGAGTGTGGGCTCCCAACTAGTGGCCGATGTCGAGTTCCAAGTTGGCTATCATTGCTACGCCTTTACGCCTACGGCCGCGAACTTCTACGTCCAGTTCCGCAATCTTGGTGGCAATGCCGATAAGGATGTGCAAATCGACAACGTATCCTTGATTGACGATGCTGGCGTTGAGATTGACACGCCTTATGCCACGGCCGATTTGTTTGAGATCAATGGGCCACAAAGCGCTGATGTGCTCTACCTTTTTCATGAGGATTACCCAGCCTACAAGCTAAGCCGCCTTGGCAATGAGAGTTGGTCGTTGATCGAAGTGCCATGGCAGGATGGGCCTTATCTTTCTGAGAACAAGACCACTACCACCATGACGGCTGGGGCGGCGACGGGGCTTGGAGTGACGGTCACGGCCTCATCGACGGTGGGGGTCAATGGTGGAGATGGGTTCCAGACAACGGACGTGGGGAGGTTGATCCGCATCACCGATGGTAGCTCCCTCAATTGGGGATGGGGCGTAATCGTTAGCTACACTTCCACTACGGCTGTCAAGGTCGATATCAGGCGAACCTTCGTTGTCACCACGGCAGAGACAACCTGGCGTCTGGGGTCGTGGTCTGGCACAACTGGATATCCAAGGGCTGCCGGGTTTTTCGAACAACGTCTTGTTGCAGGAGGTTCTACCGATAATCCACAGAGCTTTTGGATAAGTCAAAGTGCTGCCGATTTCGAAAACTTCGCCCCAGATAGCGACCCAACTGCTGGAACATGGGATGGCACAATTGAGGATGATGATTCGCTAAATTGGACGATAGGTTCCGACGAAGTAAACACCATCCAGTTCCTTTTGGGTGGACGCACGCTCGTGATTGGCACGTATGGTGGGGAATGGATCGCGTCGTCGGATGGGCCTGTCATGACACCTACAGATATCTCGGTGGCTCGTAACACGAAGTATGGCTCCAAGCTAAAACAACCCTTGTTGATTGGCAATCAGCTATTGTTTTTGCAACGTGCAGGGCGAAAAATCATAGAACTTGGCTTTTCATTCGAGGACGATTCCTATCGTGGCTTCGATGTGACGCGCCTCGCTCGTCATGTCACGTATGGTGGTATTGAGGAGATGGCTTATGCCCAAGAGCCCGATCCTATCGTTTGGGCCGTGAGGTCTGATGGCGTGTTGATAGGCTTGATCTACAACCGCGACGAGAAGATTATTGGTTGGTTCCGATGTATCCTTGGTGGGTCGTTTGGGTCTGGTGATTCTGTGGTCGAAAGCGTGGCTGTTATTCCAGGCACTAATGGAGCGGGCCAAGTCCAAGATTCAATTTCTCGTGATGAGGTATGGGTTGTCGTCAAGCGCACTATTGATGGTTCGACAGTGCGTTATGTCGAATTTCTAGAGCGGGCTTATGAGACTGGCCACGACCAAGATGATGCCTACTATGCCGATTCGATCATCACCTATGACGGCGACTCTGCCACCACGATCACTGGCCTCACGCATCTAGAGGGGGAGAGTGTCAAGATTTGGGCTGATGGTGCGGTCCAAGCCACCAAAACGGTTGCTAGTGGTCAGATCACCCTCGATGACGCAGCATCCACAGTGCAAATTGGGCTCTCTTATACACACCGGGGCAAGACCTTAAAGTTGGATTATGGGGCTGCTGCGGGAACGGCCGTGGGCAAGAAAAAGAGTATCCACGCCATTACCTTCGTCCTGTTAAATTCTCATACCTTATCTGCCGGGCCGGCGACTGACGACCTCACGGATTATGATTTTCGCGTCGTTTCGGACCCCATGGATGCTGGCGCGCCACTATTCACGGGTGAGAGCAGCGTCGATTTCGATGGAGATTGGGAGGACGATTCACGCATCGTGTTTGAATCGAGCGACCCTGCGCCCTTTAT
>Ga0098039_1000251_pt1 | contig 23882 bp, 34 predicted proteins | sample 6_EtaG_FD_75047 | JGI IMG/M metagenome (GOLD analysis project Ga0098039, IMG submission 75047) | Marine viral communities from the Subarctic Pacific Ocean - 6_ETSP_OMZ_AT15160 metaG | ecosystem: Environmental > Aquatic > Marine > Oceanic | place: Pacific Ocean | collected 2015-01-08 | reverse complement strand
CCAGTTGGCCCCTGAGCACCCGTTGAACCAGTCGCACCCTGATTGCCAACGGCACCCTGATCACCAGTCGAGCCAGTTGCCCCCTGAGCACCAGTCGAGCCAGTTGCCCCCTGAGCACCCGTTGAACCAGTCGCACCCTGATTGCCAACGGCACCCTGATCACCAGTCGAACCTGTTGCTCCCTGATCACCAGTCGAACCTGTTGCTCCCTGATCACCAGTCGAGCCTGTTGCTCCCTGCGCGCCAGTCGAACCTGTTGCTCCCTGAGCACCTGTCGAGCCGGTTACACCTAAAGTACCGGTCACGCCCAATGTTCCTGTCGCACCTGTCGAACCAGTTGGCCCCTGCGGGCCTGTTGGGCCTTGTGGCCCTGTTGCTCCTCCGGATGGCCCTGTTGGGCCTCCCGACGGGCCTGTTGGCCCCTGCGGGCCTGTTGGGCCTTGTGGCCCTGTTGGCCCTGCTAGTAAACTCTGACTACTACTCGAACTAGAACTAGAAGAAGATGAACTGGAAGAAGACGAACCGGAACTGGAACTTGAGCTAGAACTAGAAGAGCTTTGTGAACCACTACTGGAACTTTGACTCGATTGTGATGAACTTAAAGACGAACTCGAAGAAGACCACGAAGCCGCCGCTCTCACCCTTAAATCAGTCTTATTCTCAGAACTAGCCCCAACTGGTACTTGAACGCGTAGCCAGAAATTCGTACTAGCCCCAACTGCTAAATCGCCTATAGCTAATGAGCCACCAACTATAGCACCAGATAAGCCAGCTTGCGTCGAGGCTAATTTCGACCAAGTTGTTTCATCAGTACCATCTATCTCTACAACTTCAACGATAACACCAAAACCATCAACGTTTCCATCGTTCTGTGCGAATAGCTGTATGTCTCTAACTTGCCCAGCTTCACCATCCCACGTTATGCTAGACTTGGGAAAGATAGGATCATCCATTGAGCCAGACTGCGAATAACTATCTAGGAAGGCGTTGGTTTTGTATAAGGCTATATCTATTGTTTGTGCCATTTTCAATCACTCGATGATGAACTAGAACTACTCGAACTAGAGCTACTTTGCGTAATATCACGTTCTCTTAACAGCATATTTACTGTATAAGTTCCGCCGCGTTCAACTACTGTACGCCAACCATTACTAGGACAAAACACACGCCTAAATACTTGCAATAAACCATTTGGATAAAAGCGAAATTCATCTAACTCTGTATATACTTGCAAGCTCTGCATTTGCGCTTCTGTCAATCCATGCCAGATCAGATTCCAAACACCACGCGTCTTTATAACTTCACGATCAGCTAATACACCATTACGTCTATGCTCTATCGTAATATTCTCTTGTGGAACTTCAAATGTCAAATCAGGTCTATCGCTGTTTGGTGAAGGTAATACCTCGAAGAAATATACAGTGTTACCATTTGAATCAGCGAACTTAGGAAACGAAGTGCCTGATTGTGAACTAGCTGATTGTGAAGAACTACAACTGGATTGAGAAGAACTGGAAGATGATGATGAACATGACGAAGTAGAACTAGAGCTAGATTGCGAAGAACTGGATGACGAAGATGAGGGAGATGTGCTGCCGCTTGACGACAACGAACTACAAGAACTACTACTAGATGCGCTGTTTGTGCTGGAACTCGAACTCGTGCTAAAGGCTAATTGTGCTGTCGTGATAATCTCTAATGCTGAAATAATCATGGACTATATTGTCTCAATTCTAGCGTCAGATCGTAACGACCCCCAGGCTGCCACGTTGGATTAAATTGGTTACTGATATATACTTCTTTATATGTCGCGCTATCTGAATCAGGGTGGAAGCGTATGAATCCCTTATTGAAAAAAAACTGTAGTGAAATAGTCATGGCTTCTGTGATTGACCTGAAACGAATAGACCATTTACCGCGCTTAGTTAAGAACATTGTACCAATAGTCATACCTGCATGTTTGAAGTCTAGTATAGTTCTATCTGTATTTGTAGGCGTAGCTACATCTGGACGATCACTAGGTATAATGGGTAGTTCTTGCCAGATGTAGGGGAAATTTCCATTTTGATCTGTGAATTGTGGATTAGCCATTCGCGATATCACCTATGAGGATTGATAAAACACAGCCTACTTGCTCGTTCGAGTTGTTTTGTGATAAATATATCATAAAGATGATTCAAACGCGCTTAAGCAGTAGTTTCTAAGTCATCCAATTCTTCTGTAAATGGTTTTAGCTTCTCTGCCAATTCGCGTAACATTACTTCATTATCTGATTCAAGTATACCTATAAAAGTAAAATTCTGCGTAACGACTGTTCCTGCTGGTGAAATTACACTACCACCGCCAGCTACAGGCGTTAAACTACCAGTATCTACTACAGTACCACCAGTTTCTTGTTGCGCTTGCTGTATTGATAGGCGTTCAAAACGTCTGATTAGCTTTTCGTCAATACCCATTTCACGCAGTTGTGTCGCTTCATCTTGAATACCCAAACGCCTAGCCTCAATTGTGTGACCTTCTAACTCAAGTATTTGTTGTTTAAGGCGTAATTCAGTATCTAATCTGCGTTCTTTAGTTCTGGCTAATTCTTCCTCTTCTCTAGCAGCGCGTCTAACTTTATCAGCAGCTAAGTCTAAGCCACTAGCTACAGCCGCGCCAGCTACTTCTACAGCAGTAGCCGCCACAGCTAACCCAGCAGCCTCAGTCTGTAATTTAGTGGCTTGTGCCTCAAATACTCCTGCAGCTGCTATTGATGTTAATGCGCTCTTCCCGGATTTCGCCGCCCCAGCTGCTAAAGCAATACCAGAAGCTATATTACCACTGGCAAAAGCTATTACTGATAACAGAGCAGCTTCGGCCGCCAAAGCAGTCATTTTAGCTGCGTGTTGTATGTGGAAGTGAGCAGAAGTTTTAGCTTGATCAGCATCTTTGAGTTTTTCCAAAGAACGCTGTCTTAAAAAACCAGCCACGACCTTAGTTACAAAGCGCACAGTAGCCGCTAATGCTCTAATCCAACCTTCTTCTTGTGCTGAAAAGAATTGACGACCAACACTAATCGCAGAACGTACAAAACCAGCATATGACTGTCCTAATTGTTCAATACGATTCTGTTCTTGCTCAAAGGAAGTTTCGCGAATATCTTTAATTTTCTTAGCTAAATCTGCTTCTGCTGTTAAGCGTTTATTCACTAAATCGCGTATCATCTTGGCATTTTTGGCTATAACATCGTCAACAAATTCTTTTTGTATTTCAGCGCGTCTAGCTGTTTCAAATCTATCTATCTCTAACTTCGTTCTACCAGCTAATTGTAAAGCATTCAATTCTTGTTCTAATCTGGCTTCTGCTGCTGCCCTCTTCTTACCTTCTGATTCTAATGTTCTTATCTCAAGATCATCTATCATTTTTTCTCTAGCAGCATTGCCATCAAAAAATGCCTTAATAGAATCAGCAAAGGCCTTCTGTTCTTCTTTTTTCCCGGCTATGGTAGCAGTTCTTTGAGCTAAAGCATTAGCAATACCTTCTCTAGTAGCGTTCTTATTTATTTCTGCAATTTGCGCGGCTGCTACTCGTCGAATCGCAACTCTTTGAGCATCAGTAATACCTTCTATTTCCAATCTTTTCTTAGCAACATTTTTAGCTGCATTTATCTCCAATTCAGCAGTTGAGAAAATTAAACGTTTACGATCCAAATCTAGTTCTTCATTTAATTTCTTTTGAACATCAGTTAATCCTGCCACAGGAGGAGGTGCAACATCCTTCACTTTAGGAAATTTTGGTATCAACTGATAAAGCCCCGCTTTAAGTATAGAAGGCTTGAGAGTTAATTTAGAAATTTCTTCCAGACTACTAGCAAAACGCGCCTTAAATACCTCTACAGATTCTTGCATCTGTTTGATTCGCACCTCAAAGGAAGTGCCTCTAAAGGCTGGTGTTTCTAATAATTTGGCTTTGCGTTTTTCGATCTCTTGTTCTAAGAATATAATTTTATTTGTTGTATCAGCCATTTCGCTTCGGAGCAGTTCAAATTCAGCCACAGCTTCTGGAACTCCTGAGATAACATCTTCTGCTGTATACTTGCCAGAAATAGCATTGCGAGTACGTCTTGCATGCACCGCTGCTGCCTTAGCTGCAATTACAAAAGCAGTCATAGCAACTACCGCTAATCCAATACCCGCTACAAATCCAGTGGCTACCCCGCCAATCGCGGCCACTAAAGAAAGAATAGCCTTAGCAAATGAGCCTAATACAAACAACCCTCCGCCCAGAGTTGTTAATAATATCCCCACTGCGCCTGTAGTTTTTACAATAACTTCTGTCAAGACAGGATGTTGTTTCATCCATTCTGAGGTATTGTTTAATAATGTTGTAATCGTTTTAACATATTCCTTTAAGGTTGGTAATAATTGGTTCCCCACGCTAATTTGGAACTCTTGTGAAGCAGATTTTAGTAAACGAATTTGACCTGAGAATGTATTTAATTGTACTGCCGCCATTTCAGCAGCCTTTTCAGTATCAGTAATACTATCTGTAAAATCTTCTATAGCGTCCGCGCCTGTGCTGACCAATGCCAACATAGCGGGGCCAGCCCTTACACCAAAGATAGACATAGCATCTGCTGTTGATAGACCAGCTTCTTCTAAGGCTCTAACAATATCTACCAATGGCCGTAAAGTATTATCAGTATTCAACACTGAAACTGTTAAACGCCCTAACGCCTCTTTGGCGTCTTCGCTTGGCTTGAGTAATTTAGCTATTGATTGTCGTAATGCTGTACCTGCTGTAGAAGCATCAATACCTTTATTAAACAGAAGACTCATTATCGCTGTAGTTTGTTCTAAAGACATATTAACAGATTCAGCAATAGGGCCAATAATAGACATGCTTGTAGCAAGGCGAACAATAGTAGCCTGCGAACCACCTATTGAAGCCGCAAAGACATTAGCAACACGACCAGATTCTTGTGCTGTTAAATTAAATGCTGACAATGTGGAAACGACTGTTTGGGCAGAGAAAGCCAAATCAGCATTAGTCGCCGCCGCCAACGCCAACGTTCCTTTTAATGATCCTATAATTTTTTCTGTAGAAAAGCCAGCACTGCCTAAAAAGAATATAGCTTGAGCAGCTTGGCGCGCAGAGAATACAGTCGTCTTACCCATCTCTCGCGCATTATCTGTTAAGATAGCTAATTCAGCAGAAGTCGCCGCCACGACTGATTGTGAATTAGCCATCTCTTGCTGAAATGCTGCCGCTGTGCTAACTGCTAATCCTAACGCTAAAGTAGTGGCTGCGCCAACAGCTAACAAAGCACGCGCCGCCTCATCTGCATTTTGAGCAATACGCTTAAAGCCTTGCCCGGCAGCAGTACCAATGCCCTTTAGCGTTCTAGTGGCTTTATCAATAGCTCTGATTATTATACTAACTTCGCGCTTAGATGCCATGATCTAACCTCGTAAGTTGGCTGGTTTCCTAACTTGTAACTGTGGCTTAATTGTTTCAACTACTTTAAGATCATTAACAGGTTCGCAGGATGCACAGAAATTACGCCGTGATACTGATCGCATCTGGCTATTATCTATAGCTTGCTTTCCTAAATGACACAGCGTTTTATAAATATCATTATGTGAAAACTCATTATTCGTCATCATCCAATATTGAAATTTATTATCCTTCGTATCATCAATATGCGTAACTGTGATCATCACAGGCTTACCATGAGCCATCTTCAATCGTTCAACTAGTTCTGGATGTAATTCAGCTAGAGTTGCTTCTGTAAGTATCACCTTGTTATCCTCTTATTAAAGTTCTTCCCAATAGATATATTCTCAGTATCACGAGAATTCACGCCTGGAAAGCTTTGTGCTGGCTTATTACCAACGCGTATTGACTTATCCATTTCCCTATTACGAAATTCCATAACGAAACCATGCACCGTTTCAAGCATTGAGACGACTAACTCATTCTGATCTAAAACGCCACCGCTTTCTGGTAATGCTATTTCATTAAACATCTGACAACGAAAATAAAGCCTAACGGCGTTTCTAGCAATAGGCGATAAATCAGCTAATTGCCATCCCCTGGTTTCCATGTCATAAGCAGATTGCTCCAGGTATAACGCAACTGCCTCGCCTATTCCCCCGCGTCTTCTTCGTTAATCAAACTCATGGAGGTAACTCGTTCAGTAAGATCGCCATGAATCCACGAAGGTAAATAGCCTACATTCTCAGGTGTTATTTCAGCAAGATTACCATTCTTATCAAGAATGCCAGCCCATTCTTCAATAGCCAAACTTAACTTCACGTTAGCTGCCGCGCCTTGATCTATTTCCTGCTCAACTTTACCAGGTCTATTACGTCGCGTTGCCTGTGTTTTGATCTTGATTAAAGCTTGCGTAATTTTGTTATCATCATTACCTAAAAGCATTCTAAGCTTGAAGACCAATCGCTCAGGTAGCTCTATCTCTTCCATATTGGGCGTAGAATCCACTTCCTCATTCTCTTGTGGGTCTATTATGGTAGGGATAGCTATTGGAAGGCCATTAGCATCCATAGGGAAGACATTACCATCGCTATCTAATGGTTCATTATCATCACTAACCGACCATGCCTTGCCATTCTCTTTAACCCAATACTCTACAACTTCTAAATCTTCTGGTCTAGTTTCTTGCATTAGTCTCATGAGAGCAAATCTCCTTTTAAGTTATGCTTGTTGACGAACTCGACGAAGAACTGGACGACGAACTTGACGAAGAACTACTACTACTCGCTGACGACGAACTCGAACTGGAACTGCTGCTACATGACGAATTCGACGAGGACGAACTAGAACTCGAACTCGAACTCGAAGACGACGACGAACTAGAACTCGAAGAATTAGAACTAGACGAACTCGAACTCGAAGACGACGACGAACTAGAACTCGAAGAATTCGAGGAAGAGCTTGATGACGACGAACTGGAACTCGAAGAGGATTGACTTGAGCTAGAAGAACTAGCCAGCACAACCCCTGCTTCGTCTGTAACCAAAGTCGCTGTAATTGTATCACTACCATCGTTAAGTCCTTCAAAACGTATCTCAACAACACCACGTCCTGAACTGCCCCTTGCTTCTGGAACTGGAACTACTGCAAATCTAGCATTCTGTATTGTAATTGTTAAAGAATAAACCCCAGAAGTCCACGTTGTCGATATATCAACTTGTTCGTTGGCTATGAAAGCGTCAAACTCAGTCCAGTCTTCCACTTCCATTCTGAACGACCCGCTTACATCAACCATGCCTTCGCTTGGCTCTATTACGAAATTAGAAGTTGACGAAGGAATTCTTTTAATTAAGTTGTTTCGTAAGCGAATTCGTAAAGACTCAATACCTGTTTCTGCGCTTCTAGCTGCGCCATTCAAGCCTAATGTAAATGCTAAGTCGCTAAAGATAAATGGCGATAATGCGAACTGATCACAGTCGTCTATACTGACTGTTAAAGCTGCAATATCGCGGTGGCTTCGACCAACGCCATTGATAGTTGCTTTTAGAATATTACTGCTATCATTTTCCAATCGCAGTTCATCTATCTTGCATCCACTAATGTTTTTTGTAGGACTGGTGTCTATGTCTTGATCTAAAAACAGAGAAAAGTTTGGTAAGCTATTCGGCGCATTCTCAGTCGAATAGGAATGAGCGAAAGGATTTGACCCGGTTGTAATATCGTTTCCAAAGGCGAATAGCAATACTTCAACTAAGTTTTTGTAGTTTACCCATTGTACCCATTCAAAGGCAACGTCCAGCCCTTCCAATATGCTTCTATGGAACTGTCTGGAATCAGTCGCCCTTCCATATCTACCTGTATCTTTTGGTATACGTATCCTAGCACGCTCTACAGCAATCTTGCGTTGCGGCGTGTCGCTGAAATCTCCCCATGTTTGCGTTTGCGATAAAGCAAGTAATCCTTGCCATTCCATTTTGTTTCCATATTACGTTGAGCTAGAAGAGCTTGAAGATGAAGAACTGGATGACGAAGAACTAGAACTAGTCGAACTAGGCACTGCTGCATCATCATTCACTAAAACGGCGTGAGTTATTTCTGAATCAGCGCAGTCATAAATCCCTCTAAATTCTACAGTTATAATACCTCTATCACTATTGCCGCCGATAGGCGATAATGGGTGTGCTGTGAATCTAGCGTTAGGAACTCGAATCAATAACGAATAAGTACCATCGCTCCAAGTTGCTTCAATATCGACCTGTTGATTAGCTTCAAAGGCGTCAAATCTGGTATAATCTTCCTGCTCTACATCAAACGTACCAGTTACTTCAATCATACCTGCTTGTGGTCGCTGGATGTATAAAGACTGATCAGCGGTGCGTTTATCAGCTACGATATTATTGGTAATCACTATTGATAAATTCTCAATCGTAGTATCTGTAGCCAAAGCCGCCCCATTCAGTCCTTGCTTAAACGTCAATTCAGAAAAGATAAATGGATCAAGTCCTAATTCAGTACATTGTGCTGCGGAAATAGCAATAGCAGCTTCTTGAGAACGATTACGTCCAACACCTTCAAACGTAGCCATTAACACATCAGCCGCGCTATTTTCTAACGTCATCTGATTCATGATACAACCAGCTAGAGCATCAGTTGGGTTAGAACCATCAATACCTCTATCTACGAATAGGGTAAATCCAGGCAAGCCTAATGGCGTTGTAGCATGAGCATAAGTATGCGTAAAAGGCCCACCACCAGTAGTATTCACTGCGCCATACAGAAACTTTAATGCTGATCCAATTACCTCTCGATTAACCCATTGTTGCCAGTTAAAAGCATAATTTAATCCAGTTAAAGGCGCAGTTCTAGGCGCACGTAACTTAGTCGCTCTAGTATCGTCCGGTACTATTGCCTCAACGACTTGATCTCCTGATAAAACACCAATAAGTGATATTGGAGTATTAACACCATCACCCCAAACTTGTTCCTCGGCAAGCCCTAAAATAGCGTTCCACTGCATTCCCATAATAAAACCTCTTTATTTTTAAGTTGACGAGCTAGAAGAACTCGAAGAAGAACTGCTTGAGCTAGACGAGCTACTCGTCTTACTCACTGATTTACATTCCATTACTCCTCTTACAGCGTAAGCTATAGGAAATGTCCCATCTAATGGAAAAATATCGCCATATTCAACATCTTCATCACGATTAACACCAGCATCATAGACTAAATTATTCCACTTATTTTCCCTAGTTTCTCGTTGACAAATAGTTAAGATAGTCTTCCACAAGCCAACTGCCTCTCTCATCGCAGCCTTGACGCCACCAATACCAGCATCAGTTTTAACAATATACGAAGCTACTGTAATGCCAATAAAGTATATCTCATCAAAGGCTTCTGACTTTCCAAGAGCGGCGCGCATCATAGGGTGGCGTGAGCGATCTATGTCTATAAGAATCGCTGGAAATTCATCAACAGGCAAAGGTGGCAATGTTCCACCTTGTCCAATAAAGTTTATCCCAGGCAATAAGCCTGTTGGAACATTTTCAGCTTCAAAAACTGATTCAATTTGATCTAATAATTCAAATGGTAACGCCATTATTCCTCAACCATATGGCCTAGAGTCGCTTTCGCCATTGCGTCTTCATCTTCTTGTTGAATCATTACGAATGGTCTGGCTACTAACCCAGGATGATTAACCTTTTTGGTAAATACGCGCCCTGATGCTGTCATGAAACTTAAAACTTTTTTACTTCTAGGAACTATCACGAATGGCTTAGTGCCAAATTGATGAAAAGGCGCAACCTTATTGCGCGTTCCCATCGTAAGCGAATCTTTGGTAAACTTCCTGATGTTCCCCGACCCTGATCTGGCTAAAACAGATTGACGCAAAAAACCTTTATCCTGTAATATACGACTACTACCTTTACGCCTACCTGCTACAGTATTCTTAGATAGAGCTTTCCACTTTGTAGGTCGTCCTTCTTGGCGAAAGTTATCAGCAAAGGAGCGCGTCATAATTATGGCAAATTTCTTGAATAATGGCGATAGATTCTTACCACGAATCTCCATCTCTTTCAAGAGACGTTTCAGATCGTCGCTCTTTATCTCAACGCTGAATGATATACCTGATTTAGCCATTTAGCGTAAGTTCCCTTACTGCATCTAGTAAAGTTTCGTAAAGCGGTAACTCGTCATCTGCCCAATCTGCTTTACCAGTATTGATCCTAATTATATTACCAATATTAGCAACCTCAGCGGCCTCGACTTCTTGTTGAGACGTGGCAAACATAATACTTTCAGATAAGTCTATATCATGTTCTTTTTGTAAGGCGTCAATCAAGCCAGTTTTAGGTAATCTACAATCGCATTTCTTAGCGTGGTGGTGATAGCAGTAACGAAAAAAGATGGGGCTATATACATCATTCCTGATCCAGTTTTCTATTTGCCCGACTGTATTGTGATAATCACTGCTGTCTTCCTGCGAGCCTTTCTCATTAACGATTACTGAGAGCAAATACCCATCTGCTCCTAATAGATTCAGGGCTGGAATAGCATCATCTAAACGACGACAATTAAAGATATTCAATATTCCTTTATCAGGCATCGTATGTAATGTACCATTACGCCCCATGAATGCGCTCTTATTCATCAATCTTTCGCCTTATCGTTTGCTCGTTTAATCGCCTTGCGAATATCCATCACTGTATTGATACCTGAGATTACATCAGGCTCATTAGAAGCAATCATACCCATTGCCGACAAACCATAATCATAACAGGGCGACAAGGCCGCCGCCTTAACTTCACCCATCACGCGAAAACACGTCAGATTGCTAGGGCTACTTAATACTATATCAGGCATATCGTCAAAGTAACTGCCAGTAATGTCATACTGTAGATGTGCTGGTTTAGCGTCAATACCTTGAACGTTATTCAGTATCATCATTAAATTGCCAGCCACATTCATTACGTGACGATCTTCCATAAAGCCTTTTATACGCTTATTGGAATTCAATACGATCCCATAAGTCGTGCGCGGCTTCTTGCCTATATAATTGGCAGGATAGGCGATTGTTTCTTCATACTCCATTCCGCGCGCATTCCTCTTGATCATTGACTTACCAATTAGAAACTTATCTACATTCAAGCTTGTACTATATTTAGCAGTACCATACGCGGAAATGATTAAATAAGGTATATCGCTAACGCTCTTAATCATTTCTGTGGCAGAGTTGAGCGTTTCCTGAGCTTGAGCTATATCGCCATTGATCACAGAATCAGAAACAGAATCTAAATTATAAACCCCAATATCAGTATCGTCTTCTTTAGCCCATTCACCTTCATCGTAAACTATGACCTTCTGACCATTCCTGATGAAATCGTCCCAGATGGTGTTTAGTGCTGGCTTACGACCTTTGATACCAGCAACCTTACCATGCACCGCTGGGCCAATACCTGTCCATGCTGTCGTCCATGACGTTAAGGGTTCGCTAGGTATTGTGGACTCAATATCGTGATAGGCTATATTGTCCAAAGCCTCTACTCTCAGCTTAGATAATATAGCCTTATTTAGCCCACCAATACAAAAGATCGCTAATTTCATATCTCTCCATAGCGTTGATCGCCATCAGTTGGGTGAAAGTTCTGGCCTTCTTCATCAGATAGGTTAAAGATAGCCTCCTTGCCTTTGGTGTTACTAGCTATTCTCGCTAAAGCAGTAGCTAAATCAGGGTCTAAGATTATAGTACAATCTCTAATCGCTTCAAGTACTTCCATCTGCTCAACCTTGTATTGGTCAAGCCACGTTTGGTATTGTTCTACTTGTGCGCTATAAAGACTGCGCAGTGTTCTGAATGTAACTAAATCACGACTAATACCTTTAATGAGTTCAGGAGCTTCACCCACGAATGGAATAGTGACCTTACTCCTTATCATACCATTTATCAAATCATCAACCCCAGGGATGTGCATAGAGATTATTGAATCTGAATTAGCATTTGTGTTGATCAATTCATGATTTAGTCTGACTTCTGCAACTGTAGTATATGGCATCAAATTACCCGATTAGTTTAGTCTGAGAGAATATTCCCCCAGACTAAACATGGCGAGATTCTACGTTAGAACATCAGTCCACAAATACCCAGAACTGGCATCAATAGTGACTTCATCTTCAATCACTGAGCATTCATGCCAATTACCCTTACGCGCTTCTTCGCGATAGGTCTTTACTTCCCAATCCTGCGCTCTCAGGATATAACCAGCCGACCTATCTTGCAAAGTAGGAGTAGGCTGTTTGTGGAAGATAAGTGAGTTATCTGTCCATACATAAGCCAACGCTTCTGCTGCCTCTGGATTGGCAGTATTCTCAACAGCTTCGCCAATGATAGTTTCCAAGCCCCACAAAATGGGCGGCAACATATTCTTGCTCAACCACTCTGAGAACGTAGTCTGTGCTTGATTCTTCAACCACAGCATAATATCGTTAGCCGTTTGGAAGTTCATCAGCCACGAATTAGGCATAGTTCCTGCATTCAACAGGACTTGCTCTTTCGCCGTGTTCACGTCTGCCTGAATAGTCGCAGTAGACTGATCCCATTTTATAGCAGGCACAGCAGTGTTTGTAAATACAGCCGCGCTCTGCGCTATGGCCTGTACTCGCTTTTCCTGACCTAGCATTAACAAACTCTTGAGCTTTTTTGTGGTGTTAATACTAGGCTGTACCTGCGGGTCAGCGTTATTTACAATTCTATCAGTAATCAACTGACGTTTGGCGTACTCGTGAGCAAGGTAAGACGTATTGGTCACATCCCAACTAAACTCAGACGCCAACGCTCCATCAGCGCGAAGCGTATTCTCTTCATCAGCTTGCAATTCTTCTTTACCAAACTGAAAATATGAATCAGCCTCTTTTTCAACAGTTACAACAGGGAATACCCGCTCTGCTATGAACCCAGGCGGCGTATAACCTCTTGCAAGATTAGTCAGTGGCTTATTTATATGCACCGAGCTTATGGTTAGATTTGCTGGCATTGATAATCACCTTCCTGTATTGTTAAGCATTCTGCTAGTCTGACGAACTTGAACTGGACGAACTAGACGAACTGGAACTCGAAGACGAAGAACTAGAACTCGAAGACGAAGAACTAGACGAACTAGAACTAGATGAGGACGAACTCGACCAAGTTAGCGTCGATGCTAGAACCTCAAATAATCTAATGAACATCCTGAACTCATCACCATCAGCAGCATCTTCCTCGGCTGTTCCTAAATACGTCCCGACAATAGCTTGTGCTGTTCGTACACCACCAGTAGCGTTGGCTATCTCTAAAGCGTCGCCAGCCGAAATAGCTCCTACTGCTATAGCATTAGATTGACCATACTTTCTCACAGAAGCGCAGCCACCACTTGGGGGCTTATTCTGTAAGATACCTAGACAGCGACCAGCACTAGTTCCTGCCGGTAAAGCGACACTCCCATCAGTACTACCATGTACGACTGCTCTATATTGACTGCTGGATAGGTCTTCCTCAGCAGAGTAAGTGACTGTTAAAATGTCTCGTGGGCCTGGCATACTTATCACCTACCCCTTTATTGTGAACTGGAACTGGACGAGCTAGAGCTAGACGAAGACGAACTTGAATATGTAATACCTGTTCCTGCAAGTTCTACAGGACAGATAAACATCAAGAATTCTTCACCATCAATAGCATCTTTCTCAGCAGTTCCAAGATACGAACCAACGCCAGACGTTAAAGACTTTACACCACCAGCAGCGTCGCCAATTTCCAAAGGATCGCCATTTGCAATAGTACCTACAGCAATAGCGCGTGAAATACCCAACTTCATTACTTCGCCAGACTCGCCTGCGACTGGTCGATCTTGAAGAATACCCTGGAACCGTGAAGCGTTTGCCCCACTAGGTAAAGCTATCAAACCTTGACTAGCTCCTACAACTATCGCACGATACTGACTAGATGATAGGTCTTCACCAGCTTCATAACTTACAGGAAGTATCGTCTGTGGGCCTGCCATATTAATACACCTCCTGTTTTATGATTTTATTTGTTTGTCAACTATAGCATAAGCTTCGCCATAATCAACGCCCTCATGTTCTTCCATGTATTTAGTAATTTTTTCAGCTATATCAGCCCCATAAATAGGCACACCATCTTTATTCACTTCAATCGTTTTGCCGCTGCCTGGATCAATTATCTCAGAACCTTTGGCAGTTTCCGCGAAACTTATACCTTGCGGCCACTCTGTAAACAGCTTTTTGACAAGCTCAAAAGGACTGACCTTAATTTCAGTATCATCCTCGGTGTAAGTTACGACCTTTTCTTCATCAGTACGCAACTCAGTCAACAAAGCTAATGCCTTTGAATGTTGTGATGGTGGGAATTTACCAGCCTTAGTCAATTCAGTTAGGAAAGTCTCGTCAAGCAAATGGTTCTTTTTATCTTTTTCAGCCTTAGCGTTTGCCTGTAGATTAGCAATAACCTGATCTCTAACAGCGTCCTTCTCAGTCAACTGCTTAATCATCTTAGCCTGTTCTGTCAACTTAGCTTCCATTTCTGAATTATCAGGCTTAGTATCTTCCACTACTTCCTCTTTCTCCTTTTCTTCTTCGGCTTCCTCTACTTCTTTTTCTTCTTCTTCCTCAGTAGATTCTTCCTCAGTGGCTTTTTCCTCAGTTTTTTCTTCTGTAGCTTCCTCTTCCTCGGTAGTTTTTTCTTCGACGACTTCTTTCTTGGCATCGTCAGCCATGAATATCACGCTCCTAAATTCATTATTAGCAAGCTTATCATCATACTGAGCCACCATATCATCCAGTGATTTGACCTCTGGAATGTCGCCTCCTAAAAAGGCTATAGCTTTCAATACTTTACCATGTCGCTCGCCATTGTGTTCTAAATTGGTGTATATCTCTGACGAAATACGTTTATAACCACGATTCTTAACAATCCTGGCTATCTTATTTGGCACATCTACAATATCAGCCACTAACTTATCGCCTATCCTGCTCAACTTCGTGATCCACCCGCCTGCTGGTAAACCCTCAATCTTGAGTAATGGCTGTCCTTCATCATGACCTAGCTTAATTGGTGGCTTAATCTGACCACGCAACTTCATAAAATTCGCGACAATTTCATCCAGGTCTTTTGTCGTATAAGGAACGCCTCTAAATGTGCCAGTTGCAAAGATTTCAATACCTTCTAGGTTTTGTATCTCAGCCTCATCAGTTTTATCTTCTTCTGCGAGGCTTTCACTAGCTGTGCTAGTCGTGTCTGTATTCGATTCCTCCGCGTTTAGTTGATGTAATTGTGCAGCAAGTATTGAGGTAGCGTCAAATTCCTCTGTCTCTGAGAATTCTATGGTAGACTTCATTGATTCAATATCTACATAGCTAATTTCTTCACCAGCATTATAGTCTTCAAGATTGCCCTGTATTATACTCTCAACAAGGTCTTTGTCAGTAATAGGTTTTTCAGTATTGTTAGAAGAGGCTGGTTCAAATATGTCGCGCTTGATGTTTTTGGTGACCCAAGATTTCGCAGCATCTATTGTCCATTTTGACTTGTCAAATTGGAAGGTTTGTGCGATCACTGGATCATCAGAGTCAGCACAGTCTTTTAACTTCGCCAAAATTAGACTAATACTATTAGGTACTTGAAGGTTGCCGCCGAATAGCGTGCCGCCTCTAGTTCGTCTAAAGCTACTTTCGTCAAAAATGGTGGGTGAACGCAATCTAAGACTATGCTCATTGACGAATGGCATGAGATATACTCCCTTTATCGAATTTATATATTTTATGTGGTTGTGATATATAATTTGAAGGCATAAACCAATCGCCTGAGACGGGTTTTTATTGCGCCCTCTTGCATGGACGGTGTGTATTTAATGCTTCTATCTTATTACAGAATACCATGATAGATAGCGACTGTCAAGATTTTTTTTTAATTAAAGCCTATTATTTTACGTTTTTATGCTTGACAGATTTCCCAAATATTGTGTATACTGTAAATATACATATAGCATCTCGAGATGATATTTATAACAAATTTGTTATAAAAGTTGAAAGTGTTATGTGTTATACATGAAAATTAGACAACATCGCGCCATGTTAGAAGTTCGTAGCTTCTAATGTGGCGTTGTCTTTTCCAAAAGAAACAAAAAGATATTGCTAAAGAGTTTGGAGTATCGGAGCCGACAATTAAGGTCTTCAAAAACGCTCTGAATTTAATTTCGCTAGAAGCTAGTGAAATTAAATTTGAGGCACTTTCTGAGCAAGATATGGAGTTCTTATTAGACTATACAGAATTTAGTCCAATTCTATATAATATCTGGAATCAATCAAAAGCAATAGAAACCACTTCTATTGTATCACTGGTTTAGCGTTTCTGTCAAGTAATCCTGCATTATTTCTTCTATACCTACGATCATAATTGCGATATGCTTGCGTCTGCGCGCAAGCTGGCGAGCAATATCTTCGAGGTCTACCTACCTTATTAGGTAAAAATTTACTCAAACATATAGGACAAATCAGTCTATTATCATTCATGGATTCCATGATTCTCCTTTTATAATACTAATAAATTTATTAGCAACTTTGCTAATAAAAAGGTATCAGCCGCGCATGGTGATTGGTATACGCAACTGATACCTCTATTCGACGCGCGCTAGGTTTGTGATAGGCAAAGCCAGACGCACGCCTAAGAATCCTGGCCTTGCCTATGATTCATTTGTGAGCACTGGCGTAAAATCAATTTTATTCTCAGTCAAACAGACGACTTGTAGGTCAATGCTTAATTCGCGAAAATGCAAACCGCGCTGATAGGATTCCTCTAGTATCTTCTTTCTATCATCATACATCTGCGCCTGCTCATCAGCAAAGGCGTTGGTATCTGTTATCAGCCCTAAATCCTGCATCCTGACTAATATCTTCTCATGAGGTACGCCACAGCAATCTTCTAATCTCTTATAATCCTGTGGCTCAACGCGAATCATTTCGCTGAAGGTTGCTATATCCAATTCTAGTTTACAGCGTAACGTCTCAAATGGTGATTGTAAATAATTATCATTCATGATTATTTCCTTCCCCAATGACGCGGACGAAGCCTATTCGCCTCGCTGTATAATTTATCCAGTGACCAGCTTTTAACCTGGCGCTGATACTCTACCATTTTCTCAGTAATGTCAACTTCCTGATTACTTGGTTTATTAGTTATCTGATTACTTAATCCATTAACTCTTTCAAGTCGTGAAATCCTATCCTTCCTAGACATCCTACCACCTCTCTCGACTTCCATTTGGTAATAAATTTTTCTCAAGGTTCTGGATTCTGTTTTCGATCTCTGAAATGTCTATGACTTTTACAAGGACATTGCATACATAACCCACCGATCTTAACTTGAATACCTCATCTCTAGTCATCTTCTTTTTGCTTCTCAGCTGTGATATAACATCGCTCAGGATCAGTCGTATATCGTCCAGATTAGCCACACTCTCTATCATGGTAGTAGTACCCTTGCTTCCTCCTTGACGTTGACTGGCGACTCTCCTGGCGACCACCTCTGGATCTGTTGTATGGAAGTAACACAGATTATCGTCACTCTGACGCAGCGAATGCGCGCCACATTGTTTTCCTGACAGAGAGTCTATATGTTGGCATTTCATATCAATTCCCATATTGCGTCAATAATGACCTTCGAGGTTGCCCTACAATGGACATAGGCAAGTACCTGATACCAATAGTATGGACTAATATCACTGAATTTGCCATTGGGATATTGAGCAACTTACTAACTCTGCTCAATATCTACAAATTTGGTATGCTCAACAAAAAATTGAACATGCTCAAGATTTTAAGGAGCGACACTTTGAGGAGATAACGAAGCTTAAACGAAACAAGCGCGTTATTCAGATATGTAAAGAGATAGTTGAGCATAAAGATGACGCGCTCAACCAATATCACTTTCTCATAATTATGTGGAACTGTCAGGATTCCTAACAGTTTTATAAAGTGCTAACAGTGTTAGCAGTATTCAATTAAAGAAACAAAAAGATATTGCTAAAGAGTTTGGGTATAAAAATAATTCCCCAATTTCGGACTTCAAAAAACAATTTTTATTGCTTTTTCTAAACATTAGAGAAACCAATAATGAAGAACTTTTCGAGGCTGATTTAGACTTTTTATTGGAGAACAAAGATTTTGAGCCAAATATATATAATATTTGGAATCAATCGAAAGCTGATGTGGGGAATGATTATTATGGACAATTTCCATTAAGCTTTATGAAGAATCTTTTATATTATCATACCCAACCATACTGGAAAGAATCTTTGCACTTCTTAACCTGTAAGTAATTTACAGGTTATCTACCCAGATAGACTATGGCCGATCTCTTAACTTGCCTGAAATCTGTATCAAGTATCGTTTACCATCCAGTTGTGTCAATAAGTTCCAAGGCGCATTTGGCATAAAGACAGTTCGTTCATTCCAATAAACTGTCTTTTTGATCGCCTTTGAAACGTCCATTTTTCCTCTAATGTCGTCTATCTCAGAGCGAAGTCTCATGACCTCCTCAACGCGATTATTCTGTTGTTCCATCAATTCAATAACGCGCTTACAATTTCTTTCCCAGTCTTTGACCGCGCTTCTGGCGTTATGTCTGGATAAAATATTTTTTAGTACCTCAAGTCGTTCTTCCCGCGCAACCTTAAAGCCCGTAGTAGCCTCAATAGTAGCCTGTATGTCGTGCCGCTGATCTTGTATAGCCTTAGCACCGTCTACGCTTTCTATGGCCTTGTAGCTCAATTCTTCAAGCTCAGTTGTGAGAGATTCAATCTGAGTACCTGAATCAGCAATATCTTTCTGTACCTGGTCAATCTGGCTCTCAACTTCTTTCTTGCTCATCATACGTTATCACCTCCAACTTTTTTATGCACTGTATTCTATACTGAAAGAGCGCCGTTGCCACATGTATCCTTGCGTCGTACCCTATTATAGTGTTTTCTGTAACGACTTCGAGTAGGCAAGCGTGAAACAATTCAAGCTGTTCCTGATTGTTTATTGGATATTCATGTTCCATGTTATCACCTCATTTTCATTTCATGTCGACTTGTCGACGTTGTCGACAATGCCCCATAATAAAGGTTATGTGTACCAATTTCGCAACGCCTTAATCGCTGTAGAGTATTGATTTCACTACGTTTAGACCACTTTCCTCGTTGGTCTGCATAATAATTATGCTCTGAATCCAATCCCCCTTAACAACTGTTACAATGTGCTAGAATCAGTCTTAGCCCCTATCAATGCTGCATCCACAGCCATTTTAGGCGAAAATATCGCTTCCAGCCCATCAACTACACGCGCAGACCATAAAATATGCTCGACTTCATCAATATGAGAGTAGATTCTGACCTCGCCATCTTGAACAGAATGCATAATCTCAATATCACGTTCTGCGAATACTGAGATAATATCCTTAAATTCTATTGGTGTTATTGATAGATATTCCATTGTTAATCTCTATGTGTCGACTTGTCGATATTGTCGACTTGTAAGGTTTCGAGAAGTCGACCACATAAACTATTGGTATCACTTACGTTCATGGATTCATGTCGACATTGTCGACTTATTTTAGGTGAAAAGGTAAGAAGCCCATGAGTATATGTCGATAGTGTCGTTAATGTATACTCTAAAAAAAATGTCCTTTTTCCACATATAACGTCGACAACGTCGACAACGTCGACAACGCCGACAACGTCGACATTATAAAATATCGTATCTTTTAGCTAATTCAAGTATGGTCTTCTCGTTATTCTCCCACACTATTCCATAAACATTACGAAGCTTAGATACCTTTAGATATAGGCTTCTACGAACAACTGATCCAACCTTACGCGCTGATAACTTATCATCAGTTTCTCGCTCTTCGTTGACTACTTCAGCGATTTCTTTCATAGTAAATTGTTGTGTCGACTTCTGATCATGTAGTTTAAGTATGGCCGCGATAATTTCAGCTTCCCATCTGGTAGACCTATCTACGAAAATCTCAGATTGATATGTCTCGATAATATCCATTAGGTCTTGCTTGAAATCTTCCTCTTCCATGATTGATAGCATTGGAATAGTAATCTGTTTAAGTCTGGCATCCACATTCAGTTCCATATCTGTGAGAGCTTTAACCTTCGCCAAATTTCTCAATCTGAACATTAGAAGCTTATTCTGGATTGACCGCGCCCATTCATAGAAGTTATCATCCAATGTGTATGGTATGTCAGATCGCACACACTCTCGCATAACTACAGTAAACATGCGATTCTCAAGAGCATCGTCCTTAAACTTCCTTCGTGTAGCTAATATCTTAGGACAAAATACAGAGAATGGCGCTGGTTCCCATGATCCATCAGCTGTAGGTTGTGATCTGATTACTGGCGAACTACGTTGAAACCCACAGTTCAGAATCTTAACAATTTCATCATGAATATCGCTGGATCGAAAGTCAGCCTCATCTATAATGAGACTTCCACCATAAAGCTCTATGACTCGATATATTACTGCTGGTGTAACAGCGCCAGCGACGAAGCATGGCTTATAGGTTAATGATCCAATAGTATCCAGAAATCTACTCTTTCCTGTACCAGTATCACCCAATGCTCTAAGATATGGCAAATTGTGAAACTTATCATACACCCATGATAGCAGAATATAATAAGACCCCAACTTGAGGTTTAGCTCGTCTACTTCCAGATAGTACTTAATAAATGTGCGAATCTCAGCTAATAAATCAGCAAGGCTTTTATATTCCTCTGCTTTAGAAGGTAGTCGCACTGCTGGTGGATCACCTTTAAGACATAACTCATTTTCGACTGGTACATATAATACTTCGCCTTCTTCATCTGGAATCTGATCCAAGTATGTGACCTCTCCATCCTCTTGTGTAAGAACTGCGAATCTCACCTTGCCACCTTGTAATACTTGATCAATGATAACTCCATTGTCGAATAACTTAAATGGAATTGCTTTGATTGTTGGCCCTTCCTCTTGAGGTTTTTCCTCTTCTTTCAGTCCAGCTTTAACAATCATCTGTAAACGTTTATCTTCAGAATCAAAACGTCCTTTAGGTATTGCTTTACCATCTGGAAGCTTAGACAGTTTTTCTCGCCATTGCTGGCGCGCCCCAAATGACTGTATATCGAACACCACACCCATTAAAGCATCAAGACATACTCGCTCGCCTTCAGACCCTATCTCAGTCGCTATATAGTCTCGTAAATGAGCTTCTGCTGCTTTCCTTTGCTCTATTGGTACTGATTCATTACCTGACATGCTGTTCCTCATAACTGCTGTTCCTATGGCCATAAAAAAAGGAATGATCACAGGAACAGCGTGTGTGATCATCCCTCAACATCTGCAACGTCTTGCAGAATATATTAAATATTGCCTTTACATTTCTAGTATTATTGTGTATACTGTAAATATACATATAGCATCTCGAGATGATATTTATAACAAATTTGTTATAAAAGTTGAAGCTGCATTTTTATCTTTACCACGAACAGTGAAATGGCAATCGTTTATTGTGCATGATCTCAAGCCTTATCTCAACATGGATAATGATGTAAAAGAAGTGGCGATAGATCATAAACTTAAAAAATCGCAAGCAAAAGCTTTACAGACAGTAAAAACTAAGGCTCTTCCTCAGTTTAAGAAGATACAAGCATCAGGATGTGTTAAAATACTAAACATACAAAGGAGCGTGATGGAACATGAAAGATGAAGCGAGAAATAGTAGTAGTGGTGAGGATCGTATTCGTTGGGGAGTATTCGTTTTGCCTTCAACGATTCATACAGCTAAAGTCTTGGCTGCTACGAAAAATATAACTCTTGGACAGTTAAGAGATGCTTTAGTTAAGAAAGAGGTAGATACGAAAGAGGTGCGGTGAGGTACGGCGTGGCTTGGTAATGTTTGGTAAGGTTTGGTACGGCATGGCTTGGTAAGGTTTGGATTATCAAGCCTTTTTTATGTCAAGAAAAATCAAGTTTTTTTCCATAAAGCCTATTTTTTCCCATATAAAGCCTTGACATTTACTGTATAATCTTGTATACTATAGATAGAGAAGGAAACACAAGTTACTTAACACTTTTTAAGGGGAAATAAAATGAAGATAAACATTAAAATGGAACTAACAAGTATTCAGGATACGCGTTATAAAAATACTGTTACCGTTACAGGATATACTAAAAATAATATTACGAAACAAGATTTAATAAAATGGGCTGATGATAATGCAGGATACATCAGACAAGATAGCCCAATCATGTTTGAGTTTTATGGTGAGAAAGCAGGGCGTGATTATGTAGCCCTAGATCAATTTTGCTCTTGGTTGGAAGAGGAAGACGCAGAAATAGTTATAAAAGAATCGTATATTAGTCAAACAGAGGCTTTTTTTAATTATATGGCCTAGGTGAAATATCAAACTTCTTGGAGAAACAACATGACTTATCTACCAATCAAATCAACCAAATGCGATATTCCCTATCAGCTAGTAAAACATTCGGCCGACTATAGCGAATATCTCCACAGAGATACAGGCGAAACTTTTTATGGTACTGCTAACACAAAGGATATTAGCTTTTACCTTTTTAAGTCAGATGATGATTTTTTCACCCCGAAAAAAAAATGCAACCTCTTTCGTTATGCCAGTCAAGCGACAAAGGCAGGGGGGATGTTCCCGATAGTATCAGTAAATGTTGAGCGTGGCTTGGTTTATTTCTGGATAGATGAAGCAGGAACATGGGCGACTAAGGGCTTGAAACTCGATTCGCTTTGTGTCCTAGAATAGACAACACACCACCGGGGCTACGGCCCCACTTATATAAGGGGGAATTCAATGACTTGTATAATATGTAAAGCAAACACAGATAATATAGAACCACTATCTTCTGAAAACTTTCCAGTATGTATTCCTTGTGTTGATGCTAAGATGATAGAAATAGCTGAGAGAAAAGAAGCTGAGAAGACTAGAGCTAAGGTTGGTGGTGAAATTGGAATGAATGGTGAGCATTATAAAGGTGGTCAGTATCTACCTTCGACAACATTACCAAAGATGGCACAGAAGAAACGTAGTAAAGGTTCTGGCAAGCAAGAGATAGCCAATCGTATATGGGAAGTACCGCCAAAGGAAGGACTAAAGGCGATATATAGCATAGTACAGATGTTCTGTAGAGAGTTGATTAGTGGTGATTTAGTACCAATGGATAAGCAACAAGTTTATGATTACTATGGCATCAAGAAAGAAAGTGTAACGAAGTTAGCTGAAATGTGGAATGGTGGTCATACTTGGATTGATAAGGATGGTTATGATAAGGTAATGGGGATATAGTAATCTAATCAAATATGAAGGAGTGAGATAAGGGGATATGAAGATGTTTAGACTATTGGGCTGGTTAGGTAAGTTTGAAGAGTATTTCAGACGGCGCGGCGTATTTCATGAAAAACAATCAGAAGGGCATCTAGCCAACTAGTGTCAAATTTCCCTTATAAGAGATATATATAAGGAAAAATGACACTAGTTTATATTACTCTCCAGGCTATATTTTCAGGCGTATGGTTAGGTTGTTCAACACTTTTACTAAGGAAGGATAAATTGATAATGAGCCAAGTAATTGAAGAAGAAACAGTATCACTTGCCAGAATGTGCGAGGTGATTCTTGAAGCTCGCATACTTAATAAACGACTCAAGACTGGCAAACAGATATATAACTATAGCCCTACTGGTGAATTACATATGATATTTCAATGGTATTTTACTGCTAGAGGCTTTTTAGCTGACATACAGAAGAAATACTATCATTATGGCGCATCAAGTGATAGTGACCCATGTATGTATTGTGGAAAGCCT
>Ga0098039_1000246_pt1 | contig 24192 bp, 23 predicted proteins | sample 6_EtaG_FD_75047 | JGI IMG/M metagenome (GOLD analysis project Ga0098039, IMG submission 75047) | Marine viral communities from the Subarctic Pacific Ocean - 6_ETSP_OMZ_AT15160 metaG | ecosystem: Environmental > Aquatic > Marine > Oceanic | place: Pacific Ocean | collected 2015-01-08 | reverse complement strand
CCTCGAGCAGCTACGCTGCTCTCGGAACCGCAATAAGGCGTTCACACCTAAAGGTGTTCACCATATCTCGTGCAGATCTAGAAGGCGTTCATACCTAAAGGTATTCACCATCGGCTTGTTGTTCGCGAAGGAACCTTCGGTTCCCGCTCAACATGATGCTAGTTCCTATGCTGCTGATCGGTAACACCTAGCCTGGAGCTCTCGCATGGCTCGAGCCCCAGGCAACAGTGCATCCCCCCTTTCGGCACGGCGTAAATATATTGTTGGTGCCCCCCTCGAACCCTTTACCAAATTTCCGGTGTTTCATTTCACGATTTCGTTACACATGCTAGTGTAGGAGAATGGAGTTTAGAACAGGCGGCTGCTTAGGTTCATTAGCGGGGCGTGCGCGCAAGCGTGAGCGTCGGGCTGACTTGCTTGTTCATATTGTTTCGCATGATCTTGGTGACGGTCGGTTGATTTCTCGTCGTCTATTCAACCGTGTGAGTTTGCTATGTGCATCTGAGCATCTGCGCTGCGAGCGTTTGTGGTGGTATAGCGGCCCACGGGAGCATCGTGACGAGGAGTTTTTGGATTGGTTAAAGTCAACGACGGCTATTGGCGACTGGCTGAGTTCTTCTCGTAGTTTTCGAGCTCCGCGCAGCTGGCCTAATGAGGTAGAGGAGTCTTGGGGCGTGGACGTGCCTACGCCTTGGGAGGTTGCTAACGCCATTCAGTTAGCCTGTCGTCCAGGCGACGAGTGGTGGTATGGGCATGACGTGGCGACTTTGGTTTCTTATGCCTGTGGATTATCTATTCAGGAGATCAAGGAGACGGTAGGGGTTGGAGAGCAGGCTGTTATCCACCACATGGTGAGGGCTGTGGAGCGAATGTTGAAGGAGCCTTGTGTTCAGCTGTGGCTAATGAATCTAGACTTCGGTGTATTTGCGCCTACGCTTGGTATGAACGAGACGTTGTTGGAGCGCCTTAGATTGCAGATGGCATTGGCTGGTAATCCTTTAATGCTCGGGCGCCGTGACTTGAAGCGTATTATGGAGTCTCCATTGTTTAGGAAGGCTGCTCACGGAGGCGTCTTTCCCAGGCGCGTTGGCCATCGTCAGATTGGCGGGTATGTTATTGTGTGTGAGTCACGGGATTAGGAGTAGATATGGGCAGGTCGAAGTTCGATCCGGACACTTACATCGAGTGGTTGGACAAGGTTACGCCTGAGAGTCGCGCCGTTCTGGGCAAGGTCTTTTCGGAAAACCCAGTTAGAAACTACGATGATCTTGTGGCCTTTTCTCAGCGTGTAATGGTCGAGGTTTTGTGCGGCAACATTGCTCCGTGTGTAGCTGACGCAGCTGCCAGGTGGGCTGAGATTATGATGACGGCATTGGCTGCGAAGAACACGGCTAGCGGCACGCCGGGGGAGGCGTATTCGGATTTACTGAACGCCTTGATAGCTGTGCAGGAGGAGGCTCCTGTGTTGGAGGCTGCGTATACGGAGACCGAGGTCATCGACCTAGCTGTAGCGGGGGCCTGAGTTGGCAAAGGGCAAGCCCACGCCTGGCGCTCTGCTGCGGGCCTACGGCCAGATTCAAGACCAGGCGACTGGTATGCCAGTTGCTTACGACCCTTTCCGGATCACCAATAATCTTCAGTCCACGATTTTGTCTTATTATGGCAAGCCTCCTAAGACGGAGCACGGTCAGACGAAGTGGTTAGTTCTTCTGGGCTATCGCCAGGGAGGAAAGAGCCTGACTTCCGAGCTCGTAGCTTACGCGAAGACTGCGTACACGCAGGGTTTAGACCACGTTTGTATTGCTGATACCAGGGAGCGCGCTGAGTATTTGCACAAGCGGGTTCATTATACGCACTCTAGGTGGCCCGACGCATTGAGAACAAAGACAGCTGCGACCAGGGAAGTGCGTCAGCTTTCGTTCGACGAGAAGGTTGGCGGTAAGATGCGCGTCATGAGCGGCGAAAGCGGCTCTGTTGGTATTGGTCAGAGTCCTGATTCCTTTCATGGTTCTGAGCTGCCGTTCTGGAGTGACCCCGAGGGTCAGTTTTCCTTAATATATCCTTCGATGATTAACCGTGATCGTAGTTTAATGCTGCTTGAGTCTACTCCGCTGCACGCTGGAGACTGGTGGCACGACCAATGCATGGATGCCAAGCGTGGAAGCGGTCGGTGGGTGTACGCTTTCTTTCCTTTTTGGGACGGCAAGTTGAATGTGAGACCCTGGCACAAGGGCGAGCGCATGACAAACGAGGAAGTAAGCCTCATGCATCGCTACGGGGACCTTGGTTTGACTAGGGAGAACCTAGCTTTCAGGCGTTTTGTCATGAACACCGACGTACAGATCAGGCGTGACCCTGAGTTGTTCAGGGTGTTTTATCCTTTCGACGATGTGAGCTGCTGGATTACCACAGCCCGCGCCATCTTTCGTGAGTCGATGTTGGAGAAGCACCGCAAGCGCAAGATGGAGAAGTGGTCTCCTCCTTATTTGGAGTATGAATCTCCGGAGCCTGGGGCGATGTACGTTGTGGGGGTTGATCCTGCGGGTCATGCGGCCCGAGATCATGCAGCCTTTCAGGTTCTCAAGGTCTACGAGGGCGAGTGGACGCAGGTTGCGTGCTTTGCCGACCACAGTGACCCCATAGATTTCACGCGCAAGATGCTTGAGGTAGCGGAAAGGTTTAACCGTGCGCTTGTAGTCATCGAAAGCAACGGAGTGGGAGCTGCGACGATAGCCCTTTCCAAGCAGGCTGAGTACGGAAACCTGTACTACGAGAAGCCCTACAAGGCGGGGCTTACTTCCACAGGCAAGAAGCTCGAGGAGATGGTGGGCTGGCTGCAAGATGCCCTCATGGAGGAGCTCATCATTAACGACGACGACACTTTTTCGCAGCTGTGTTCCTATAGGCATGACAAGCGCACCGAAACGACGGTGGTCTCTGAAATGCTGAAGGGTCAGATTGGCGCCAAGCGCAGGTCTCGTCACCACTGGGACAAGATTTCTGCGCTACAGATGGCTATAGTGGGAGCACGGCGTTTGCCTTCCCGAAGCAAGAGCACTGAGGCTCCCGCTGACAGTAACGTCGTAATGTTTAAGGATTTGACGTGGGACCAGCTACAGGCCTATAGGAAGAAAGAGCGAGAGCGCAAGAGATCAACAGGCACTAAAAGAAAATATCGCTCGGTGAGACGGGCTAAAAGGAAACGAAATGACGGACGGCGATAAACTTAAGAAGCTAAGAGACGGCGCTGCCAAGAAGTGGCTACAGAAAGCGGACAAGAAGATGGAGGAGAAGGGCACTAAGGGTGCGTTTACCGCCAAGGCTAAGAAGGCAGGCTATGACAACGTCCAGGAGTATGCCAAGCACGTTCTCGCCAACAAGAAGGACTTCGACGAAGAGACCATCAAACAGGCTCAGTTCGCCTTGAACATGGGGAAGATCGCGAAAGAAAATAAGGAAGACTAATGTCGCTTACTCATCAGCAGCTGCAGGGGATCATCACTACGCACCAGGGTAAAGCCGGGGGTGAGCGCCGAATGTGGGATTCATGGCGTAGGTGGTATGTTGGGCAGTACTGGGAAAAGACCTTCGATTCTCCTACAGGCGCCTTCGTTGCCGAGACAGGCATCGACGATGAGGAGATCAACTTCGAGACGAACTATCCTTACGCCTACATCGACACCATGGTAGCCAACGTCTGTCCTACCAACCCGAAGGTGAGTGTGTCAGCTCGAAGAAGCGAGAACTCGGAAGCTGCTCGTTTTCGTGAGGCTCTTATTAACGACAGTTTTTACCGGCAGAAGCTTCATCAGAGCATCTGGAAGTTGGCTGTTAGTGCCGCCATCTGTGGCAGGAGTTTCCTTAAGACGGTCTGGAGCTTCGCCAGGGAGACCGTGGAGTATCAGGTAGTTGATCCCCGCTACGTCTTTTTTGATATGTCTGCCCGAAACTGGCAGGACATCCGTTACCTTATTGAGGTCACCGTACTCACTAAGACTGAGTTCAAGAACCGCATTAAGAAGTCAGGAAAGAAAGGTGGTTTCTATAGTCGCACTGCTTCAAAGGACGCCAGCTTTGGCGGATACCCTGCATGGCTGCGTGACTTAAGCGGAGACCGCAGCCTACTAAACGAGGCCTCAAAGGATGTCTTTAGTTGGGTTACCGTCTATGAGTTCTACGATTTTGAGAACAACAAGTACTATCATCTTCTAAGCGGCATTGATGAGCCTTTGTTTTCCGGTGAGCTTCCTTACGCGAACGTGCGTAACCCCTTTTCTATTCTGAGCTTCAACGACAACATGAAAGACCTCGGCGGTCTGTCCGACATCGCTCTTATTTCCAGCCTGCAGCAGAGACTCAACGAGCTCGACACGCTGGAGTTGTGGCACGCTCAGTCTTCTATTCCCGTTACGCTTCTTCAGTCTGCTCTGGTGGACGACCCAGAGTCTATCATGACAGCCGTGCGTGACGCTTCGGAGCCGGGATCTGTCGTAGCCGTGAGAGGAAAGGCCGATGTTCCTATGCGCGACTTGTTTGGCTCTACTCCTCAGCCAGGTCTTACCCCTAGCTTTAGTGCCATGCGCGACCGCGCTACGCAGACCATCGAGTTTGTCTTGGGAGTTCCTCAGTATTCTCGTGGAGTTGTGGGCGTTACGGATGTTGCTACGGAGGTTGCGTTAGCTGACACAGCTACGCGAACTAGAAACGGACGCCGCATTAAGGCTGTAAACGATATGGTTGGTGACCTTGGTAAGTTCACTACTGGCCTTTACCAGGAGTTTCTGGACCCAGCTAAGGAGCTTAGTATTCGTCTCATCGAGACTCAGGAGGTGTTGAGCTTTACCCAGGAGACTATGGGTGAAGAGATCCAGGGTAACCCTCTGGACTACGACTACGAGGCTGTGCCTTATTCTCCGGCTGAGAACAACAGGCTTACGCAGCTGCGTAACCTTCAGAACTTCCTTCCTGTCTTGTCTCAGTCTGCCGTAGTGGACAAGAACCGGCTCATCACCAAACTTCTCGATTTGCTCAACATGAGGGACATCCTAGTCACTCCCGAGGAAGTTCAGCAACAGCAGGCCCAGATGGCTCAAGCGCAGCAGGCCGCGCAGCAAATGCCGGGGGCCATGGAAGCTGGCGCACCAGCATCTGCGGGGGTCGAATCTCCAGCTGTAGACATGCCTACGAGTGGGGCTATGCCACCAGGGCTTGAACCTCCTCCGCTTCCTATGGACGTGGGTGGCGCAGGCGCTCAGATCCCTAACATCATGCGAGGTCAGTAATGCCGATGTACGACATCGAGTGCCCCTCGCACGGGAGAATAAATGACATCTTCTTCTCACTCTCTGACGAGCCAGCCTGTCCCACTTGCGATGCGCCCTCTCGTGTTGTTATCGCTCCCGTTCGTACTGTGGGCCCTATGCCGTCCAAGCCACTCAAGATCAAGCAGCTGGGCAAGGAGTTTACCTCCAACTCGCAGTGGCGTGAGTACAAGCAGGCAAACCCCGACGTTCAGATCCTTGATAAGGACGATGCGTCCTACCAGGAGTTCTATACAGAGGTCCATGAGAAGGCTGATAGGGTAGCTCAGAAGATGGGATACGCTGATCATAAAGACCGAGGCCAAAAAAGAAAAGCCGAGAAAATGAAAGAACCGAGTTTGACTCATCAAAAGTGATACTGTAATAAACAGTAAGGAGCATACTATGAAAAAAGATTGGGGAATGGGTAAAGACGAAGACTCCCGCGACGATAAGGACGAGAAGGACTACACAAAAAAGAAAGGCATGAAGTCTGATACGCGAAAAGGCGACGAAGACTTTGAGAAGCATGAAGGTTCAAAGTCTGAGACGATGCCAGGCGAAGAAGACTTCACCGGCCACAAGGGCGACGACTCCAAAACTGACCCCGGCCACAAGGACTATACCCCAGACGAGATGGCTGACTATCTTGCCAGAGAGTCCCGAGACGGCCCTCACCTCATGGAACTTCTCGAAGAGAACAACTGGGAGATTCGCGAGAAGGACGATAAGGAAGTGGTAACAGACGAGCAGATTCAAGAAGAACTCGGCATGAATAAAGAGACTCCGCACATTAGCGTCATCCGCCTGCGAGCAGCTCGCAACGGCCTGCGCGGAGCAAAATAATGAATGATGATACGTCAGCTACAGAAGAGGTCGCTTCTGCGGGAAACGCCGAAACTTCTTCTCCTGCCGTAGATGACGGCGCCTCAATCGAGGGGAACGCGGAAGCGGCTTCTTCCTCTCCACAGGAAGCAGTAGTCACCGAAGCGGCACCGGAAGAGGCAGCAGCCCCAACCGAACCAGAGCAGCCGACCCTTCCTGACTTTGACTTCGATTCCTGGGACGGTGTACTAGACGGCTTGCCAGAGACTTACCGACCCATGGGTCAGAAGTTTGAGGATCGCTTTACAGCTAAGTCTTCCGAGTTTGAGAAGAAGATGGCGGAGCTTGAGCGCCTCAATGATGCACTCATGGTGGGTGAGGAAGATCCTCGCATTGGAGATCTATCAAAAGAAGTCGAAGGCTATCATAAACAGTATGAAGCTCTCTTCGATGAGTACTCCTCCTATCGAGCTCAGGTGGACCGCCTTGTAGAAGAAGACGCCCAAAACTACGCCGCGCAATTTCGGGAAGCTAACAAAGAATATTTTGAAGATGACGCGAAAGGTCAGGAGCTAGCTGAACTTATCGAGGCTAACTGGGATCCAGATTCAGCAGTGGCCTTGCTAAAATTAGGACCCGAAGCTAAGGTAATAGGGCAGAAAGCGAAAGCTGACGGCGTCCCAGACTCATATGCACTCAGGTTGGCAGAAACCGCAGTTAGGCGAAAGCCGAAAGCGGCCCCGCGTCCAGGCGCGAAGATTACTTCTGGAGCCACCGCAAGTTCGTCACCCCATCAGGAACTGATGGATATTGAGAACACGACGAGCTTAGACGATAAACGGCTCTTAGTCGCCCGAAGGGCACTTAAGGCTTCCAGATAGATCTTGAAAGGAGACTAGAAAATGCCAACTGTTGGAACAGGTATCAGCCCTGACGTACTAGCATCATGCTTGCAAGAGTTGATGCCATCTTATTCAGAACTCTTCACCACATGGCACCCGATTCTTGAGCGTGTTGTTCTTAAGGGCAACCTGGATCGAAGTGTTGCGACCGGACCTTTTCGTGAGTTCGCGGTTGTAACGGGTGGCCCTGGGCAAGTTACGCAAGTCGTAACCGGCTCCGAGGTTATCGCTGGTGGCCGTAATCAGAACGCGGTTCGTGGTGACACCTACGCCCCTCGCCTGATTTATGCGTTCGATGTTCCTGGTAAGGACCTGGCTGAAGCCAACGGCGAGATGGACCTCGCTCGTATTATCCAACACTACCCCGAGCTGGCTCTTGCCGACTTCCACGAGCGCATTGCCGTTCAGGTCGCACAAGGAACTGGCGCAGGAGTTGGCGGCTTCGCTACTCTGAACGGAGCTACCACTTACAGCCCCAACGGCGCGGCTCGATCGGGAGCAATCCAGTTCGGTACTCGCGCTCAGCAGGAAGCTGGTGGTCTGGGCATTAGCGACCTTCGCTACGGCTTGACTTCTGGAGCGACCGCAGGCTGGTACAACCAGTTCGCTGACATTCCAGCGGCAGGCTTTGCAGCTGCTAACGGACGTAACTTCATGCGCGAAGTCTTCTTCGCCTGCAGTCGTCAGATGAAAACTCTGGGCGCTTGCGACCTAATGCTGGGTGACGAGGGTTCGTACTTGAACTACCTCGATAGCTTGGATGAGCAAGTCCGTATCGTTACTGATACGACAGCCGGTGGTGACCGAGCTCCGAAGATGATTCGACGCGGCGTCAAGTTCCTCGAGGCTGACTTCTACCTCGAAGACTCCATCGACATTACCGACGCAGCTTGGCTCCTTCCTGGCGGTGCTCCTGGCCCAGCAAATGACGGTGTCATTTACTTCGTCAACACCAACTGCTGGTTTGCTTACACGATGGGCGCTGACGCCTCTCGCGAAACGAAAGGTGATTTTTCTGTACGCGGACCATTCCGGATCCCCGAGCAAGATCTCTTCCGTTATGAAATCGTCCTCAACATGGGTCTCAACACCAACCAGTTGCGTGCCAACGGCGCTGTTACTGGTGGCGCTGTACCATAAACCGCTTAGAGCTAAGGAGATAAGATTATGGCTGCTGGAACTGGAATGGGGATTGCCGTTACGACGGTAACCGAAGATGCACAAGCCCCACTGGGCTTTATTCACACCGAACCGGCGTCTTTAAACCAGGGCCTAACCGCCCAAGGTGAGAAGACCTGGATTTACGTCAGGGCTGGCGTTGCTCTCACAGCAGGCGCTGTCTGCATCCGTCAGGATTCCGCGTCAGGCAACAACGGAAACTACGGTAACCCAGACTCCGAGGCTACTCCGCCCGTGCCACCAGACGGCGTCATTCCTTCCACCGGGGCTGTAGCTGTGGATAGGGTTGTAGGCGCGGCTCAACACACCATCGCTCTTGGTAGCTATGGATTTATTCAGCGTAGCGGGATCGCTACGGTCACAGACGACGGCACCATGGCTGTTGATCTTGGCATCACCCCAGTCGCTGCCGGAGAGGCAGCCACCGTCGCAGTCGGAACAGAGTCTTTTGGCCTCTGTCTCGTCCAAGGTGGAGCAGGCGGAGCAGCCACTGCCATGATCCACTGCACAGGCTAACTTAAACATCCTTCCTCGGGAGGGTGCGTCTCCCATCCCTTGTTGGGCGCGCCTTCCCTCTGGAAGACATCGGAGGGAACGATGAATCTCAGCGGTCTACATAGAAAGTTCGTCCTAAACGGACGCGACACGCTTGATCCTACCAAGGTGACAGGGCCGATTCAGCTTCTGTCTCTAGGGTACATCTGGGAGAGCGTGCCAGGGATCGACACGGACGGCGTAAGTACAGCTAACGCCGACCAAGGAACCCAAAAATGGATTTACATAGAGGCGAACGCGACCATAGCCGCCGGCACCGTCGTTCAGCGGAGAGACGCGATAGCTAACTACGTCGGCCAGGTAGCCGCGCTCGCCGCTCCTGCTATGAGTGTTTTAGGGGTAGCTCAGTATGAGATCGCGGCTGGTGAGTACGGGTTCATTTTGCGCGAAGGCGTCACCGATACCCTTACGCTAAATGGCGTTGTCACTGACGGCGTTCCTCTTGTGACGGCCATAGGAGTCGGGAACGAGGGAGAGGCCCAAAACTGGGTAACAGCAGCAGGACCAACGACCGCGCAGGTAGACCAGCAAGCCCGTATTTTCGGAATTACTATTGACGCTGCCGCGCCAACCTACAGAGTGGACTGCCGAGGCTAATCAGGAGGCGCTATGTCATCGCTAATAATGGGGCGACAGCGTCGGGGAAAGAATGAGCTTTCGACGCTAGTTGACCCCGCAACCATGACGGGCGCGGAGCAGATCTTCCCTCTCGGCTACAAGTTGGTTTTAGGCCCGAGTGCTACGACCTTGAGTTGTTATGGAAGCACTCTCTCAGCATCCTTTCCTCAGTTTAACACCACTCCCTTGAAGGACTTAGGTCCAACCGAGTGGGTGTATGTACAGAATAACAGCGCGCAGTGGGAAACGATTGCTACCGAGATCCCAGACCCCAAGCCTTTTGAGGCAGGGTCAGCTGTATGTTCCCTATACGTCAGTGCCGCTCAAGCCGATGGGAATACCCACCACGTCACTGCCGCCAATCTTCTTAAGGCAGGCCCCTTCAGCTGCGACATTCTGCGAACGGAACAGCCTGGTGGAGGCGGACTCTCTGCATTCTCGTCCTCTAGCATCTTGGGCTTCGCTCAAGGAAAAATAGAAGCAGGGCACTACGGGTTCATTCAAACGAAAGGCCCAGGGGCGGTCCTTTATCACGCTACGGATGGAACCGAAGACCAGGGGTATACTATCGTAGGGTGGAACGACCTGGGTGCAGGAACCGAGAGCGGCCTCATCGTGGCTATGCTGGCGGCTCCCGCCGGGATTCCGCGCACAGACGAACCTCTCGGCTGCGGGCGTCTCATGGAGACCCCCACCGCATTTGGAACAGGAAATCCCACCCTAGCCTACATTAGAACATTAGGATAAGACAATGGCCCTTCCAGACCTCAAAGAGATCAGAGATAAAGTTGCCAAACAGAAGGTTGGGTCTATCGAAGAGATGGATCTGAGCGGTGGTACTGGTGAGGCGATTGTGGAGAAGGTCAAGGAGAGTGCTGAAGTCACCGACATCGCCCCAGACGGAGATCCCTTCACCTACCGCATTCACGCCGATGGCACCATCGAGATCACAAGTGACAGCCGCCCCGGTAAAAACGAGGCCTTGAAAGGACGCAGGATCGCGCCGGGCTCCGCACAATATGCCCGCATGGTGACTGCACTACATCCCCACTTGCCCGATAAGACTATTACGGAGTCCTCCGAAGAGGAGGAAGCACGCTACCAGGCCGAGGATAAAGCCGCCCTTGACAAGCAGCGGAAGGACAAAGAGGATGAAGCACGCTGGCAGGCCGAGGATAGAGCTGCTCTTGAGGGCCAACTGGACCTACCTGATCTTCCTGGCCAGCACGCTGCCGAAGTAAAAGAAGGCCTCCGAATGAACCAGGCGCGAGAGCGGCAAGCCAGGAGGGGCATGAGGGAAGAGCGGGAGAGGGTAGCCCGAAAACTATGGGACGCTGGGAGAGATGATGCGGTAGCCGCCGAGGACGATGATTTGCTGTCACGCTTAGTTGAGCAGACGGGCCCTTGATGCGCCCTTAATAAAGGGACGTAATGAACCTCAAAAACATCCGAGACGCAATGTACGCCCAGGCAGACTGGGGTCCTAAGACCAGCCCTGCAGCTGATGAGCGCATGAACAAGTTCATCAACCGGGCCTACAATCTCATCTCGCTCGAGGCTCCTTTCCTTTTCTTCGAGGACATCGTGCGCTTCGCTACGGAGCCCGACGCTATTGCTGTGACGGACACCGATACGATTACTTTTGCTACCAACCCTGACGCGGCTGTCCCCTTCCCTAACTCTTGGGTAGTGTTTCAGACGAATGCTGGTGCAGCCAGTCAGTTAGATTGGCCCACGGACAGGACCTGGGACGGGCGAGTAATCGAAATACAGGACAACGACGGAAACTGGCATCGCAACATTATCCGTACCGTATGGCAGGATCCTGGGGCGCCAGAAGTCCCTGCGGTAGCCGCAACCGCAACTATCCATGTAGAAGAAGACCTCCAAAACCTCGCCTTCGTTGCGATTGACGACAGAGTAAGAGTAGACGGTGCCCTGGACCTAACGTGTGTCCTCGGACCCCCTCCCTTTACTCCCCCACCTAATGAGTTTTATCAGCACACAGATCCGGAAACGCAGGCGAAGTTTATTACTGGCCCTCCCGTCTCTTTAGGTGGAGGGATTAACGACCCACTCGGGGCTTTTCCTCCTGTTTGTAGCGCGGTTGCCGTACCAGCCTTACCGGCAACGGTGATTCTGACTGCAACTGTGGCAGGAGCTGCGGGGAATAACATCAAATTAGAGTTTCTTCCCGTCGCGCCTCTTCCTGCCCCACCAGCACTTCTAGTTTCATCTGCATCATCTCCACTCCTTAGTGTAGGACCAATAAATTTTGCTGGAGGAGCAAATGCAGTCCCAGCAATCCCTGGAAAGAAGTATATGTCCTTCTGGATGCCGTGGGACACCGACCACTTTGGGCCAGGTCCTTTTAACTATCGGGTCTATACCGAAGAGTATCCGCTTCCCGATGACATCATCGAGGTTCGCAGTACGAGACTGTGGAAGACGAACAACTCCTGGCCTCTTCAGGTTCTCGGGCAAGAAGACGCCGAGCGCCAGAACATTATCGACCGTCACACCGATCTAGCGAAGGGGATCCCACGGGTTATTTACCGACGCAAGCACTACCAGATGCCTGCTCCTGCTGTTCCTCCGGACGTAGAGCTATGGAGCGACTACCAGTTAAACCGTGGCTGGGTGGGTCCTGACCCTGCAGGGACCTTTGAGTATAAGATCACCTACTGCTGGGGCGCTCGTGACATTTGGTTTAGGAATCCAGGCCCCCATCACTGGGGATTTAACGCTATTGATCCGGTCAACACTTTAGGCAGGGCATGGGACGATACGGGAGCGGCAGACAAATGGGGTAAGCAGAGGTATCGCGAGCCAAGGTGGGAGTCGGCCCCGAGCTCGGCATCCGCACAGATAAGCCCTTCAAACTGGCTCGACCAGGGAACGCACGGCAAGGCAGTACGCCTGACGCTGCCTAACATTGAATACATCCAAGGCTTCTTCTGGAAACTTCTAACTAACAGCGTCCCTCCAGCGAACCCCTTAGACCCAGATGTGTCTAACCCGTTCAGCCGCATGCATTTAGAGAAGAGCGGATGGTTTGTTCGTGTGTACCGTAGACGGGTAGCGACAAACTTCACTAACTATGACCAGCTAGGAGGCGCTGCAAACCCTGGAACTCTAGGGGTAGCTACAGCTGCAGGTCCTATTCTGCATAAAATAGAAGAGGACAATAGCTTTTATCTTTTGTCTGAGATCCATATCGACCAGTTGAATGAGGGCTACTTTGTTGACGATGGTCAGCTTCTGCCTGACTACCACCGACGCATTCGAGATACCCACGGCTACATGCAGATAGGAATGTATCCCGTCCCTAACAAAAAGTACGAGGTTGAGGTCAGGTGCGTCCGTCGCCCCGTTGAGCTTACCAACGACGCGGACGCTCCGTACATCCATGCAGAGGCCTGTGACATCCTAGTAGATCGAGCTCTGCAGCTTCTTTATGAGTCCGAAGGCAATGCTTCAATGATGGGCTACGCCAAAGGAAGATACGAGAGAAACCTCCTGACCTTATCGAAGAGATACGGTGATTTGAGACCTTCTGCTGTTCCTGTGTTAAAAAGGTTATCACGGGCGTCGCCCGGTTACCGGACAAGCGTACGTTATAGGCAGTGGTGGAATACAGCCACCGATTAAGGAGAAGAAGATGGCAAGCAGCGACACACCTTTAGTTTGCGGTGGAGTGTATGAACTCAAACGCCCAGACGGAAACACTGAACAGAGCATCGTGACCTGTACGATCAAGGGTCCATCTGGAACGAGGGGCTGGATTCAGCGGTTTGGTTTAGCTCGGGAGATTGTTGTGGAGGGCAGCGAGGCCTTCAACACGATGAAACTTGTAGCTACCACAGCTGCAGTTAAGCCTGTCGCTAAGAAGGAAGAGCCTAAACCTGAACCCAAGAAAAAGATTCGTCGTAAGAAAAAGGAGTAGCCCATGTCGGACCCCAGAGTTCGCAGGACGCAGGGTCCGCTCCTTTTACGGTCTGAGTCTGGTAAGGTCTTTACGGCTAACCAGTTTGGCGCCGTCCTAGAGAACTTGCGTGAAACCCCCGATGGTACTCTCACCAAGATCCTGGGTCCGGTGCCTGTGGTTCCTGAGTACGCGGGAGGAGATCCTCAACCGGAATGGACTCGCATTCACGGCATCTTTCATGCTCGCCTACTCCAAGGTCAGATCGACATGCTGCTTGTGGTTGGCGTAAACGGTGCAGGCAACTACCCGGCGGGGAATGGAAGTTCACAGGTTTTTCTACTCAATGGCCCCACAAGAGAGTTCTTGCCGATTAGCGCAGAGTTCCCTGGTGGCGAGGCCGATAAGCCGGGTGGTTACCCTACCCAGTTTGAGTCAACTCCTAATGGGGTTATTATTATCCCGCAGGATACAGCTCAGGCCTTGTTTCTGGACGCGGATGGAGACATGGAGCCCCTGGGGTACTACTCGGTCCCTGGAGCCCCTACAGGGGTAGGGCCAACATCTATCGGGTGGGCTGACTCAAAAAGTAACGTAACCGGGATGAACAACACAACCGACTATGCCCACGATGGCAATATATTCGACAAGTGGCCCCAAGGGACTCAAATGCACGAGGTCTTTGGCCGGGGGCGGATGGGCACGATCTTCACTCAGTCTACGGACGGCAGGTATGCCAATGAGACCGCTTCAAGGTCTGCAGGCTACGACTTTCAGAAGGAAGGAAACATGCCTGGGGCTCTAATGCAGTCGGGGTATCAGGCGGCTGTCTGTTTCATTGATAAATGGGGAAACCTTTCCCCCTTGTCTTTGCGAAGTAATTCGGTGGAGTTTTCCGAGCAGTCAGGACTTAAGCCTCTTGGTGCGGAGCCTTACGGAGAGGGGTCCGATCCTCCTAAGACAGTTTCTCCTGAGCGACTTCAGAAGCAGATTCTATGGAATGACGTGAATACTGGTCCTCGAAGAACTATAGGCAGGATTCTCTTCCGGACCAAAGACATCTTAAACTCAGGTGATAGTAACCTTTACGCTGTTCCTTGCAATGCCCTGCCAGGCCTTCACGCCTTTGCTACACTTCCCGATAACCGCTGCACTATCTATCCGGACAACACGCCTGATGCATGGCTCCTTGAACAGGCGCCTGACCTTGTTCCTATGCAGAGGTTTCGTCTTTGTCGAATGGCTTTTGGAAGAATGTTTTACGCTAACACAGTGGCTGACAATGGCATTGTCCGTTGGTCCCTCCCCGGTCGGTGGGGAACGCTCTCCAGAGATGACTTTGTTTACCCTGACGCAGAGGGGCGAGCGGTCACAGGCATGTGGGGCGTTCCGGGCGGGATGCTCATCTTTACGAGGTACTCGACTTTCTTGATGACAGATACGTCAGCTGCGACGGGGTTTGCTTTTCAAAAGATCGCCAGTCATGCGGGGTGCGTGGCTCCGAGCTCGATCGCAATGACGAAGAATGGAACTGTTATTTGGCTCGGTATAGATGGCTTCTACGCTTATGAAGGGGGCTCGGTCAACTACTTCTCCGAGCCTATTCGCACAGACCTTAAGTATATTAATAGGGCCGTGGAGGGAAAGGCCACAGCTGTCTTTGACCCTACTAGCGGGGAGTATCGCTGCTGGGTAGCCATGAGAGCCTCAGTCTCCAACAATGTTTGTTGGATCTACGACTCGCAAGGCCCAAACCAAGGCTGGCGCCGACGAACTGATGTGGCTGCTGTCGATGCCTGTATTACTCAGGATCACCGCAAGATGAACATTGTGGTAGGCTCCACAGGCACTGAGGGGGCGACTACACCCTTTAGTCCCTATGTTCTCGACCATCGTGTCTGTGATGACGCCTACCTCGCTCCCAGTCTTGACGCTATTATTGAGTCAGCATGGCTCCTTAACGAAAACGACTACTCCCAAAAGTCTCTCTTCACCGTATACTTTTGGTTTAGGGAGACCTCCTCATCCACAGCTCGGGTCACACTTTACCGCGATTGGCGCATGGTTCCCGTAGAGATCGAGGAGTTAACTCTTAACCCGGTCAGCGACCCTCCTCCTTTCTGGGGAACGACGCAACTCGACAAGGCTCCGGAGGCTGAAACTATTCGCAAGAGAAGGCCATATTGGAGCCGTGCGGCTATCTTTATTCCCAGCTGCGAAGTCTTCAAGGTCTCCATTAAGTCCGAAGCGGATGCTGAGTTTGTTGGGATTTCTTTCGACTACCAACTAAAGCCTTCAGGCGGTGCGAGGATTCAGCCATGAGTTGGAGATACCCGAAAGGTCATACCAGACCACAGGAGGTAGTGTCGATTGACGGCCTCAACGACGGATTCCTTCCCGTTGTGGAGGAGTGTCAAGGCAGGCTAAACGAGCAGAACTTCAAAAGCGGAGCCATAACAGCCCAGCTTACGGACCCGTTGGACCCTCTGTCCGACGAGTTCGTCCCAAGCACCTTCGTGGATACTGACGTATGGGAGTCAGTGCGAACGACAGGCCCCGCCTTCGAGGCCCCGACAAGAGGAGCTGTCCTCACTCCTGGGTACAACGGCGTTAACAACTACCTGAGTTGGGCAGCAGGTAGCTTTGCGGACGCAACCATCGAGGGATGGATCGGCGCGTGGTCTGTGCCTCTTGCCGGGGTATGGACGGTGGTGGGCTCCACCACTATTGATTCCGTAACGTTCCCAGGCATGACTCAAAGCCCAATGAGTTACCAGACAGTGCTTGAGGAGTCCACTACCATCTGGGTCATGTGCAGCTTACAGGCGCTGAGTATTGATTACAGCGGTCGCGGCACTCAGTTTGGAATGTTCATCAACGGCGCTTTAGTTACGGAGTCGCTGTGGGGGTCCGGTGATCCCTCTAATGACAGGGCCGGTTATCGGGTAAGCGACGCTGGCGGGGCTCCTATAGTTCAGGGGGAGGACGCCGCTAGTTACTTTGCTAGTAGGGGTGCAGGCACGTTTGCTCCCTTCCAGGGCTTTCCTGTATGCATCGAGTCAATTCAAGAAGTCCCCCCCGGTTCTCTTTCGATCGAGATAAAGACTCTCGTGAGGGGGATTCCTCAGAAAAATGTTGTGGGCTCCAGAGAACTCGTCATCATGATTCTGGGGAGATAGCATGACTAAGATGGTTTACGACTTCTTTTTAGACGAAGAAGGATTTGAGTCTGCAGGACTGACGCAGCGATTCGATTCGGTGCAGGCAGGCATTAACGACCTTGATGTTTCCGGATGTACAAAGGGCTGCTTAAATGCCCAGCACATCCCTAGCTTTATGACGACAGCGGAGACGAAAGAATTTCCTGTAGCTAATAAAGTTACTCCGAACACTCTGGAGTGCGGCTACGGAGTCACCTCGGACGAGACAGCTGGTCCTGGCGAGTATATCAATGGAGACTCCTATTACTACAACCTGTTAAACTCAAACGGGCCTGATGTTTGCGACTGTCGGCAGAAACCAATGCCAGACGACGGGGTCTGGGAGCCTATTATCTCCAGCTACCCAATTCTAGGGCTCCCCCTGGAGTTGAAGTTCCCGGCTACCGATTTTACTGAGTACGTCAACCCTACACTTATCGTTATGATGAATGTCCATGTCGAGCGTTTGGCTTTCGACTGGGTAGGCACAAGTTGGCCTCAAGGCACGGCAGCGCTTGGCGAGTGGCTTCTGGGCCAGGGGGTGGCCTTTGCTATTCAAATGCACGATGCGATTAACGACACCTGGCACCACATCTATGATCCGCTCGGAGTAGCCAACGGTTCTACTAATCGGCTCCGGAGAACGGAGCGTCGTGTAGGAGCGTACACTACGAACCATGCTTACCCTCCGGTCGATGACACGTCCACAACATTAGTGCCTATTTACCGGGACATTTCTATCCGTTGCGCTATAACGGCCAACGATCTCTTTAATGCCTACGATGAAAACGGTGAGCAGTACCAGATTGAAAAGATCGATAAGGTGAGGGGAGTTCTCTCTCTCATAGCCATGACCGGATACCAGACGTTTCACGGTGAAGTGCAAGTGAACCTATACTGTGGCATTAGTAACGCTAACCTTTCCATATTTATGCCGCGCTGCAAAGAGAGGAATTGATGGGAGACTTCAACTATGTAAACCCTCCCGGCGCAGGCTCCCTGGCATTCGAGGCGACCCCTACAGGCACGGATGTCGAGCAGAATTGGTTCTTTCCAGTAAGCGGCACACCAATTTCGCTTGAGGTTATCAACGGTCATCTGACCAGCCCAAACCTTGGCCTTCTGCAGAAATTTAAGAAGTATCACGTCCAGCGAGGAGCTCTATCGACAGGCTCCTCCGTGGGGGCGACGGCCAACTTAGACTATTTTTGGGATCAGTTTGGAGCTTTAGATAAGCTTTATACCGGAGGTGTTCTCACTGACCGCCAGTGGATTCGGGATGAAAATCTCATTCAGTATTACAGCCCTATACCGGGCGCCAATATAGAGTTCTATAACCCATACGCTCAGGCCAAGGTGTTGCTAAACTGGAATATAATTTGGTACAATGATGGGTTCATCGAAAAGCCACTTCCCCCCCATGGCTGTGGAGAACCAGTTCCTCCAGATGTTAACAACCCAATGAACAATGCCCAGGCAAATATCACAAAGGTTCAGATGTTCTACACCACTTCTCCAAACCAAACAGAGCAGGAACTTGATGATGTGGGAAATCGAAAATGTCCTCCCCACTTCATTAAGACAGACTATGGGGAGTGCCCACTCCCTATTGATAACATTGATAACTATTGGCCTTGGGGTGGTTTAAGCACGCATCTGAACGCAATGGGATGCCGATCGTGGTCAGGCCATAAGCTAGTAACATTGGTAGGAAAAGGATGGTACTCCGCAGGTCTCAGACTTGTTTTTGCTGGAAACTCTACAATCTATGGAAACTCCGCTAATCCATCCGCCCGTGACGAGGCCATCTACCAGTCGCGTGTGCGCACGCGCTCCATGCGGTATATTCTATTTAAGAGTTAGGAGGAACTAATGCAAGAGCCCAGCAAACCAGAGACCCCCCAACAAGGACCAGAGACCCCCCAACAAGCGCTGGATAGGATATTTAACCGCAAGCCTAAGAGCAAAGGCGCTAAGAGCGGATCAAAGAAAAGGGGGATTGACTTTACCAAAGGCATCGACCCGAGCGAACGTGCCCGCTCGAAGATGGAGACTCCTTACGAGGAGATGCCTTCTTCTCAGGCGATAGCAGACCGCCAGGCGGGGGAAGAGTCTCGTAAAAAAAAGGACCTTTTAGATCGCTTAATTGAATCCCGCAAAGGGCAGTTTGAGCTTCCAGGAGAGCTCCGAAAGATAGGGACGGTGGGTCGAGGGCTGCGCGATCTGGGTGAGGCTGCGCGTATTTACGGCGGTGGTGACACCAGCAAGACGGAAGACCTGATAGAGAGTCGCGCCAAGAAAGCCAAGCTTAAATCCAAGCTTAAGGATATTCCTGGCCGCGCATGGTACGGGGCGAAGGGAGCTGTCGGGGACCTACTAAAAGAAGGGGAAGAATAATGTCGCTTGCAGGATCTAAGGCAAGACAGAAGGCAGCTGTATTAGGTCAGCTCGGAGGAGGCATCGGGGGCGTAGGAGGGCCTTTGGCTGGAGCTGCAGGCACCGTCATAGGTTATGGCCTGGGAGCCCTGGGAGGGGCAGTTGCAGGCGCGGCAGAACAGGCCAAGCTCAAAAAACAACAGTCCAAGCTCGAGCGTAAAGCGCGTCAAGGAGCAGGAGCAGGCGACCGCGAGCAGGCTATGGCAGAGGCTATGCCTACAACTCAGGGCGCTCTAACAGCAGGCCTTCCTCCTACTGCAGGCGGAGCATTTTCTGGTCGAACAGCAGGGGCTGCTCTTGAAAGGCAGAAGGCAGGACAGCAACAAGCCCTAGCTGTTGTGGGAAAAACACAGCGTGCTGACCGACAGCAAGAGCTGGACGAAAACTCAAAACGATGGAAGGAGCTGCAGCGCCAACTCCGAGGAGAAGAGGCGCAAGCTCAACGTCAGGCAGGACAAGCCGAGACTCAGTTAGGAAAGATGCTCAGGCAAGTGGCAGGGTCTGAGGGAACATCGGAGTGGCTGGATGATATAGCAGGCAAGAAGGGAGCACGGGGCCTTCCAGGCTGGCGTGATAGGCTTATCTCTTTTATTCCCGAGGGAATGGGAACTGATCAAATGACCGACGACGAACTCCTTGAGATGGCCAAGCTAGTCAAAAGCGAGTCTGCTCCTCGGAGTGGGCGCCAACTCAACAGAGGTATCCGAGCAGCGGAAAGAATCTTGAACAGAGGGTAAAGTAATGGCCTTAGAAGATCTGGTAACGCAATATGGTCGCAGGAAGCGCAGAGTGGGCGCCAATATGTGGCTGGGGTCAGGCCTGCAGACAGGCTCGGAGGCTTCGTCCAACGCGCTCAAGCGGGAGTTAGCTCAATTAAAAGACGCGCAGATCTCTGCCCGTGCAGCTGCAAGGTCGGATGATGCAGAGGCGGCTGCTAAATCCTATGATGACATTCAGAAGGCGCGTATAGCTGCGTGGTCTAGGGTTGCTGCGAGCGCGAACAGCGCAGCAGTGAGAGATAAGGCCTCGGCACGTCGGTCATTGATCGAGGCAAAACAACGCGCTCATGGGAAGGTTAGCCACCATGCTAAAGGGAAGTGGCAAGAGCTTGAGTCTAATATTTTGACTAAGGGTGAGTACGATGTGGATAACAAGAACATGCATAGGGCTCTTGAAGAGGCGTTGCTGACGATAAGTGATGACGCTGAAAAGGGGTTTGTTCTGGACAACTGGCGAGCTCACTACGGACTTAGCGATGCGGAAGCACAAGAAATACTTGGTAAAGGGGACCTCGGGCCCAGTTTTCGCAACCAGTTCGCGAAGGTCAATAAGGCCTACGCCAACGAGGATGCAGTACAGGCCGAGGCTCGTCGAGATGTCATGCGCCTAGAAGCAGAGTTGAGTCTTATGCCTGGCGTTACCTATGGCGGCAATATGCTAAAGGCCATGGAGGCGATGGAGGATCCTTCTCTTAGCGAGGAGGAGCGCCAGACTGCCTATGAAGAGGCTGTTAAGTATATCCCAACAGAGACAAGCCTGATGGAGCAGACCGAGAGCGAGATCCAACAGGGCCGCACCCTCTCTGAACTGGTGGCGGACGCTGGTGAGAACGAAGAGTTTCAGATTGCGAAGAAGCTGTACGGATTTGACGATGACCGTAAGTTCCTGAACTACCTGCTACGGCATGGGGGAGGAACACCCGAGGAGCCTGTCATCAGACCCGGTCTAGAGTATGAGGCGTCGAAGCAGTCTGACGTTGCAGGCATGGACGCCCTGAGTACGGCTGAGGAAGTAGAGGCGTATGCTAAGGAGGCCGTGGAGGAGATCGCTCAACTCTTTGAGGACGGAAAGGATTCCGAGGCCTGGCGAAGAAGTGAAGAAGTCCACAACGAACTTAAAGAAAAGTTCGACATGCTAGAAGTAGAGGCCAAGAACCTTGATCGGGATCAAGGAGGAGTTGCTGCCGGGGCGTCCTGGGCTGACAGTGCAGTGTATGAGTCTCTAAAAGAGCCCTTGGAAAGGTTCGAGCAACTGAGAGTCTTCTCTAAAAATAGAGTCATGGATGCCAAGAGGTCAGCGACGAAGGATGCCTTCGATGTAGAAGAGGAAGAGAGCAGCGTCATAGATAGGGTTTACGACAAGCATCTTGGCGACGTGGACGCTGGTACTGAAACCCGTACTTGGGAAGAGATCTCGAAAGAGGGAGAAACCTTCACACCTCCTGAGTATGTCCCTGGCGCAGCTGCTAAGTACCGTGAGGGGTGGGCTGAAAGAGAGGAGAGGGAGACCTTGGGGAGTCCCGACGTTCAGGGTGAACGCTATGGAAGGACCGGAGTCGGCGCGATGCACCGAGGTTTCCGCCCGCAAGACTACACAGAGGCGGACAACTCGCTGGCGGCAGCTGCCAAGAAAGCCCCGGCAGTAGCTTCGGCTAAAGCTAGGAAAGTACTCGAAGGTCTTCCCAGGCCAGCGTGGGCTAGGGCCCTTGACGCGAACAAACACGCAAAAGAGGGAGCTATCATCCGCAAAGATGCTGACCTCCCGGTTGTTTAGCCCATGGCAGAAGAAACGCCAGCGCCTGAAGAAGCTGCTCCGACGCTAACTCGGGAACAGCAAGCCCAAAAGGCCTACAAGGACTGGAAGGCTACCGCCGCTCCAAAGTACGAAGCCTTAAAGAAGAGGGAGAGTCGAGAAGCCGCAGCTCATCCTAAAGAGGATCAGGCGCAGCTGAAGGCAATGAACGAGGCGCAGGCTGGAGCTATGCAGCGCAACCGCATAAGGAACCACGCACGCAAGCGTTCCTATGTTCAGGACCGACACCTGAACAACTACAACCACCTCAATAAGACCGACTACGACTACGAGACCTTCTTCGAGGCACTCGACTCTGGTGACGTAAAGGCAGACGATGACCTCGCCCAGAAGATTACCTTCTTCGAGGTCCAGAAGAAGTACGGCGTAGTCCCTCCAGAGAAGGCGTCTGTACCTACCTATCGCAAGATGCGCGAGAGCGAGAAGAAGCTCGATGAACTCTTCAAGTTGTCTCCGAGAGAAGGGCAGCAGAGAGAGACCTACGGAGGGGTCTACCGTGATCTGTCTGGTAAGGACCACGTCTTCACTCGCGAGCGACTCGTGGAGGAGGACAGCGGACAGCGCCGTCTGAGGAAGGGAAGGGCCGCAATGAACGCAGGCACCGCCGAGGGTGTCCTGGGAGGCATTGACCTGGACGACGAGATGAGAGCTGCTTTCACAAGCAAGCGTAGCGGGAATGTCTCTATCCCCCTTTACAAGACTGTGGATGGCGACGTTGGCTTTGATGTGTACACGGCGGTAGTTGAGCTTCAAGGCCACTACATGGACGAGGCTCTTATCAACGCAGGCAAGAAAGGGCGTGAGCTCACCCCTAAAGCCACTGAACTAATCAGAGCCCGTGCGCGCCAGAGGGCTGAGAAGAAAGTCGGCGCGATAATGTCGCGAGGAACAGGCGTCTACTTCGTCGATAGCGACCCTCAACGAAAAACTGAAGAGATAGCCAACACCCCAGCATGGAAAGGCGGGCGTCTCCTAGCCCCTGTCTGGGCCACGTTAGCTGGGGCGGAGACCCACGACTCTGCCTGGAACCAGAACCATAAGCAACTCGAAGGCCAGGGAAGGCTGGAGTACCTCGCCAACATCGCTCTTTCCACAGCTGCAGGCGCAGCCATCCATGCAGGAGGATGGGGAACTCCTGAGCATATCAAGATTATCCGAGAAGGGTACGACATCACAGACGACTTCGGGAACATCGCTAAGTTTGCAACGCCTCGCTTCATGGAGAAGGAACAATCGGGTTCAGCCATACCCGAAACCATCTTAGGCGTATCAGCAATGATACCCCTCCTACTGCTTGACCCTGACCTTACCCTGTTGCTTGGACCTGTAGGCAAGGCGGGAAAGCTTATAGGCAAAGGGTCAAAGCTGACAGGCCCACTGCTAGGACCAGCTGTGGACGCTGCCCGACTGATGCGAACACGGGCGCTCTTCAAGCCTGTGCTCGAGGCGAAGGAAGGAGAGATAACTGCAGACTTTATGCAGAAGTTTCTGAAGGACCTAAAGGTACAGGACCATGACGCATGGCAGTTGGTTGATAGGATGTATCGTGCAGAGGAGGGCATGGAGGGGATAGCGAACATCCCCGCTGGAGTAGAGAAGGCGCGCAAAGCTTTGAGCAAAGCTGACGATGAGGTGGCGAAGGCGCGTAAGAATACTCGGATACTGCAGTCGGCTGAGAAGAAATCACAGGCCGAATACGCCCTGCGTAAAGCCGAGTTCAGAGCGACGGGAGCGAGGGTAGAGGTTCTTCAGGAGCAACTAGCAACTGCGGAAGCGAAGCTAATGGACCTTCTTCCCAGGTTCGACGCCCAAAAGTACGACATGTTTGCCAAGGGATCTGAGTCCGCAACTGATAAGCAAAGCCAGCTTAAGTTTCTGCGGAAAGAGATCGCCAGAATGGGAGGGCCTAAGCAATACCAGGAGACCCTTCTTCGCCATCAGAGGGCGCCCAAGAAAGCAATAGAGGCGCATCATAAGATGGTTTCAAAGCTGTCGGAAACCTACGGTGACGATGGAGTTAAGGCTATCGCTCAGATAAGAACCTTCCTAGCTGACATCCCCCAGGAGGACCTACTGCGCCTGGTAACGCAGGCCACCGAGAAAGCCAAGGGGCTCAAGGGAGTAGCGTCAAGCAAGGCTAAGTTCCCAGAAAGGGGGTTAGACTTCAAGTGGAACGAAAAGGCACACGGCATTTGGGCATCAAGGAGTCGGCAGGGGGGAGGAAAGGATGTGGCCTATCTGAGGCTCAAGAGCGAGCCTCGAATAAAGGACTTGATCCCCATCTCACAGCGTCCCTCGGAACTTGCTTCTCTTTACAAAAAGCACGGCGATGCACCAGTCGAAAAGGTGTGGATGGTCGGGGTGGATTACTCCCTTAGAAAAAAGGGACTTGGAACGGAGCTTTATGAAAGAGCCATTCAGGCAATGCAGAAGAAGCACCCCAAGGGGTTCTACCTAATCCCCAGTTCCTTTGGGAAAGCAGGAGAGGGCTCGACGGTTCATGCTGCCGAGGAGATCTGGAAAAAACTAGCGAAGAAGTATCCATCGGCAGGAAACGCGATCTATATCGGGCCGCAAAAAGCATCTAAGAAGATTTCTTCAGGCCGAGCGTTCATCGAGGCTCTGCCTCCTAAGTTTATTGAGATCTTTGAGCGTCAGGG
>Ga0098039_1000244_pt1 | contig 24370 bp, 27 predicted proteins | sample 6_EtaG_FD_75047 | JGI IMG/M metagenome (GOLD analysis project Ga0098039, IMG submission 75047) | Marine viral communities from the Subarctic Pacific Ocean - 6_ETSP_OMZ_AT15160 metaG | ecosystem: Environmental > Aquatic > Marine > Oceanic | place: Pacific Ocean | collected 2015-01-08 | reverse complement strand
TTGTTCAGTTTCTAATATAGATTTGTTATTACGCATTGAGTTCCTCGACCTTTTTTATTGATGCCTCGATAACATCAAAGGCTTCGTTAATGGCTTCTATGCTAATGGTCAAAGGCGGTCCCAACTTAATAGACTCTCTAAATGTACAAACTGGCAAAACGCCATTAAGTATACAATGTTCAACCACTTGATTTGCCTTTTCTGTCGAATCAAAATGATCCCGGCAACCATACCTCTATCGTTTACCCTGGAGACTGATTTGAACTTTAATAGTTTCTTACTTCTTGTTTCAAAGTGATTTATTTTTTGTTTTAATTCTAGTTGAAACGTCTCATCGGTTAAAAACTGCAAGTTGGCTAGTGATGCTGCACAGCATAGCGCATTTCCGGCATGAGTTCCACTCAAATTGGCGCTTAAGTCAACATCTATAATTTCTGATTTACCTAGAACCGCAGCCATGGGTAACGAAGAAGATATACCCTTCCCGAGAGTGATTAAATCTGGCTCGATAAAATCTCCATATGTCATAAATCCGAAAAGTTCTCCCATTCTATAAAACCCAGACTGTACTTCATCAAAGCATACTAATATTTCATTTTCTCTAGCAAAACTGTATAATCTTTTGATATACTCAGGAGGATACATACAAGCGCCCCACCCTTGATAGGTTTCTAAAAAGAAGCCAGCTATCTGTTCTTTTGGGGGCAATGATGACGGATCAAATACATCATCTTCACAATAAGGAAAATCAATAAAAATTACGTCTTCGTCATTGATGCCTGACCAAGTTGTAGCGAGCTTCGAGCCACTTATGAGAGCCGAGCCCAAGACACGGCCGTGATAACTCCCATTGAAACAAATTATGTATTTTTTATGGTGTTTTCTAGCCCACAATTTAATAAGCTTATAACATATATCTGTCGCTTCAGAACCAGTATTTAATAGCACAGCCTTGTCAAGATAATCGGGCGATATGTCTATTAGCTTGTTAACAAATTTATCTCTTATTCGGGTTTCATACTGATAGGCGAAAAGCAAATCATCATCTAACTGTTTTTTAATAGCTTTTTTAATGTCATCGTTTGCGTGACCGGCGTTGGCTGCGAAGATACCAGCAGTCATATCGATCCACTTATTGCCATTTTCGTCATAGATACTGAAGTCTTTGGCTTTGTGCCATACCACAGGAACTTGATCGCCAAGCGCTAGTGGTTCATTATTATGCCTATTCTCAGTCAACTTGCCATGGCTTAAAGTATAGTTGTTTTTTATAAATCGATTTTTAGTATAAACCACTTTTTAGCTCCTGGTATATTTCGTCTTTGCCCATCGTAATTTGGTTTTCCAGGAAAGCAAAATGATATCTATCATCGACCTCGACTATAAATTCGGTAATAGCGGGCAAAATTAAGTCTCCAAAATCGCTGCCTCCTAAAACTGTTTCTTCTTTTAAAATATCCAAATATCCATTTGGGTGATATGCTTTGGGAAACATTTGCCTTGGAAGATTGGTATAATCTCTTATCCCGTTGAAGTCGTCAAAAAACCCTGTAAATGTGCCATCAACAATTTTAAAAAACTTATAAGGCGATTCAGGTAATTCGTGTGCGGAGCGTAAGCCCGTTATATTTTCTCTTTTGTTAAAATACTCATTAATAAAAATATCCATAACTTCTGGTACTCTAAGCGGAGTTGTTGGTCGAACAAACGCCAAATCTTGAGAGCCTTCGGCTGAATAAAAGTGCTTTACGACATCTAAATCCGTTGAGTTATCCTGTGCGTACTCCTTTGGTCGTAAAAATGGAACCTCTGCTCCAAATCGTATTGCCACCTCTGCGATTTCTTCATCATCAGTTGATACAATAATGCGATCAATGCCATTACACTTTTTACAAGCAAGTATAGAATACGCAAGCAAAGGATATCCGGCTAAATCATGAATGTTTTTTCTCGGTACACCCTTGCTTCCGCCCCGCGCTGGTATTAACGCAGCAAGTTTTGTCACTAATATTTCCTAAGCTTTTTCATAGAAGTTACCTCAGATGCATATATCTTTTTAACTGGTGAGCCTAGTGACTGTTCGATATCTCGTATATAAGATGTAAGTTTGTATAGTCCTGCCAATTCTAACGATGCCGACTGGTCAGAACCATACATAGAACGATCTAAAGTGATATGTCTTTCGAGTGATGTGGCACCGAGGGCGACCGCTGCACAACTAACAATAATGCCTACTTCGTGTCCACTATAACCAACATCACAATTAAACTCGTTTCGTAAAGTTTCAATAACGCGAAGATTGGCATCTTCTGGCTTAAGTGGGTAGGTGCTATTACAGTGCATTAGTTCATAAGGACAGTTTGCCTTTTTGAAAATGGATACTGCTTTTCTAATCTGTTCAACTGTGCTCATACCAGTAGAGACAAAAGTATGTTTCCCTTCTTCGGCAATTGTTGCCAATAACTCATCATGAGTTAACATTGGGGAAGCAACTTTGTTATATTTTAAGTCGTACTTTCTTAAAAATAGTTGACTCGGTATATCCCAAGCAGAAGCCGTCCAAGCGATGCCCTTTTTTTTACAATATCTATTAATCTTATCATATTCTTTTTCACTAAACTCAAGACCAGTTTTTTGCTCTCGATTTGTAGTTCCCCAGGGACTCTCCCTTAACTTGTCTAATTCTTCTTGAGTATAAACAAGATCGATTGTTCGTTTTTGGAATTTAACCAAATCACAGCCTGCGCGGACTGCTCCATCAATTAATTTTTTGGCTAAATTTATATCGCCATTATGGTTAATGCCGATCTCGGCAATAATAAAAGTTTTATTCATTGTTGTTCCTATTGTTAAACAAAAAAGTCTCCTTTGTCTAATTCATTATACCATGCATTTTTCGCTAAGTTAATAATTTTTATATCACGCACTTTGGCGCTTTCGTTTATAACTTTTAAATCATTTCTCATATTAAACTGGGTTGTTTGCCAATCTGTATTATGCTGAACAAATTTGTATAACCGTTTTAACTCGTCGTTGTCGGCTGCATATCCAAGCGCATAATCTAAATCCATACCGGCTACATATATTGGGTTGCAGCCCATGATAATGGCAAAAGAAATCATATGAAGCGTGGCGGAATCTCCGGTGCTGTAATGTTCAGAATAGCCTGTTATTTCTTGTAGTTTTTCTTGAATGGTAAGCCTTCCTGGTATTATTTGATTACAACATTGCCCATTGCCAGTTGGTCCACCAGACAGTCCACCAGAAAAGCCCGCTCCTCCTTGGGCTCGCGGAGATTGCCACATAGCAGAATTATTCCCATAATCTCTATAGTTTAGATTTTTTTCTTTAGTTACGTATGCTTTAAAGTTTTTTAAAATATCCATACACCTATGAGCCTTAAAATGCCTCTGATCATATGCTAAAAAGTCTGGTATTAACCTTTCACGCACAAAATCTTTATCGGAAAAATCAACAGAATCTGCATATAATATAGTGGTATCTGGAGCCTGGATAATATTCTGGGGGTGTTGATACGTGTTCCACATCCCCATATTTTTTATGCCGTGATCGATTCTTTGCTCATTGTTGGCAAAAAGCCAATAAGTGGGCGCTGTGTCAAAAAAATTAAACCAATCATTACACTCAAATACAATAAGCTCGTTATTGTGCTGGAGTTGTTTGAAAGTGTCCATATACGGTTTTAAGCTTGGTCCGTGAGCTATTATAGCGGCAGGTTCACCAATATGCCTATCAAGTATGTCTTTATAAAAGAGTTCCACAAATTACCAAATAAAATTATCTTTGTAGTATTCAACTATGGCTGAAATTTCATCATTAAAGTTTTTCTGGGGCTGCCAGCCGAGATTCTTAAGTTTTCTATCATTTAGAGCATAACGAATATCTTGTCCTTCTCTATGAGAAAAGTCTATATATTTTTCCCAATCTTCATTGGTGCCATTAAATGCCTTAATGATTTTTTTAACAGTTTTAATATTTGTTTGTTCGAAACCACCCGCAACGTTGTATATCTCATTGGATATGCCAGATTCGATGATTGCTATAATTGCTTCAGCGGTATCATCTGCATGCAACCAATTACGAATTGGCGTCCCTTGATTATGTAATCTGATTTTTTTACCTCGCATTAAGTTTTTAACCGAAAGAGGGATTAACTTTTCGGGATATTGACCGATTCCATAATTATTGGTTGGTCGTAAGATAATATAATTTATATCATATGTTCTAGCCCATGCATTGATCAACATATCTGCGGCAGCTTTTGAAGCAGAATATGGATTACTGGGCTTAAGAATATCTTTTTCGGTATGTGTGCCTTTACCAATATCTCCATATACTTCATCGGTGCTGATGTGGAAAAGTGTTGGTCGTTCGTTGCAATTAATTGGCTTGAATCGTACCAAATCTAAAAGATTTTTAACGCCAACGATGTTGCTTTCAACAAATTCATCGCTGTTAACGATGCTATTTCCAACATGAGATTCGGCAGCAAAGTTGATTATGTAATCACAATCATATAATCTGGTCATGTCTTTTATGTCACATTTTTCAAACTTAAAATTAGGATATGTACCAAATTCTCGTAACAGCTTTACATTGGCTGCATATGTGCATTTATCTACACCATAAACTCGCCAACCTCGTTTAAGGCATTTTCTAGTAGTATAAGAGCCAATAAAGCCTAAGCATCCTGTAATATAAACAATTTTCATCAATATCCGCCCATAAAATCGTTAACAATTTGTTCAATATAATCTAACTTTTCATCTGTAATACCAGCAAACGTTCCAAGAAAAAACGAACTGGTTGTTACCTTGTGCGCGATTGGATATGTGTCTTTCATGTTTTCCTGTATGGCAGCTAAATGGCTGTAGCCAGGATGGTATAAAATATTTCCTGCAAAATAAGAACGTGTTTGAATCTTTGCGGCTTCGAGATATTCTATAATATCTCGTTTATTAAATGGAGCATCATCTCTGACTGTTAATAAAAACGCAAACCAACATGGATCGGATTTTTCAGTTGCTTCAGGCAGGTGAAAATAACTATGGTATGGTGTAAAGATATCCTTTAAGCGGTTCCAATTTTTTCTTCTCGCTTCATCCAAAAGTTCAAGCTTGTCAAGTTGTTGAAGTCCCATCGCTGCCTGTAGCTCTAGTGGTTTTAAGTTATACCCAATCTCGTCAAACACATAACGATGATCATAGATTACTTCTTTGACTTCTGGTAGCCAATTCTTAAACCTGTCGCCGCATGCTGTCCCTTCTAATACGGAACCCGGTTTGGAAGTATTACAGTAACATGCTCTGCCCCAGTCTCGTATACTAGCTACAATTTTACGAATTTTATAATTATCGGTGGCAACAAAGCCACCTTCTCCCATCGTCATATGGTGAGCGGGGAAAAAAGAACATGTAGAAACATCACCAAATGAGCCCAACTTTTTACCATCGTATGTCGAACCGAGGGCATCACACGCATCCTCTAGAAAGATTAAATCATATTTTGTAACCAACTTCATAAGACGATCAAGATCGGGAGGGTTCCCCAATACGTGTGCGAACATAATAGCTTTGATTTCACGACTAGTATCGTTTTTTAACAGACGTTCGACTTCATTTAAATCTAAATTCAAATCCGGCAACGTTACATCAACAAAAACTGGCTCGAATCCATTTTGTAATATTGGGTTTAATGTTGTGGGGAAGCAGACAATAGGTGTGATGATTTTTGCACCGTCCGACAGGTTAAGCCAGTTTTGTGATTTCAGCGCGGCGACCATCAACAAGTTGGCAGAGCTTCCAGAATTGGTCAGAGAACCGAATTTCTTTCCCAGATGTTGCGGAAATTCTAATTCAAATTTTCTGGCGTCTTGACCAAATATTAGCCACTGCCCTAGAAGACTTTTAACGGCAGCTACATATTCCTTATCATTATATACTGGACCGGAATATGCAATCCAATCTTTGCCCGGCTTCCATTCAACATCTTGTTGCTCTGTTATATACTCTGAAATTAGTGTCAGAATTTGATCTAGTTTATTCACTTTAAATAATCCCAATCATAAGTGTTTTTATAGGACGACAAAGGTATATTGGTTCCTTTATATTTTTCTCTAACTACCTCAATATCGTCATCGGTTAATTGCTCTCTGAATGGTAGTCGAAAGCCCCATTTTTCATAAAATTTATTATGTGCAGTTAGCTCATAACGAAGATCGGTTCCGGGCTTTCTTAAGTGGCAATATTTTGGGTTTGGGTGAGTATAAATAATATCTGGTATCCATACATTAAAAAGGTTTTGTCTTAAAGCCTCTAATCCCCAATCATTGTCGATCAAAATAGTATAAGCTGTCCATTCTGCACATGGTCCTACTTTTTTCATTGCGTCTGTGTTTATAAGGCACAAATGCGGAAAAGGAGCGTGTAACTTAACCGGTCCATCAGGAAAGTCAAGTAATTTTAATTTTTCTGGTGTAACTTGCTCTCCTTCTTCAAATACGTGACATTCATAAATGCGAGGATCGTTATGTCGATCTATCGCAAACGGATCTTTAAAAGAATTTGACAGGGGCTTTTGATCATAACGATAATATCTATCATTTGTAAATGATATCCACCCTATCGGTTCTTTTTTGTCTTGGAGTGCGTGAATAGTTTTGTGATAAAAGTTTGGTGTATTTATTGTCAGATCATCGTGTGAAAATAAAATGTATTTTGTATCATTTTGATACTTGTCAAAAAACTTATTATATTCTTTAGCCCAAGATTCCCTGGAAAATACCAGTTCTATTAGAGTATCTGGTTTGACCACACTCGCTAATCGTGGATGAGAAAATAATGTATCCTTTACAAAATTTTCTTGTGTCTTGTTATCTGTAACGATATAAAACCCATATTTAACATCATCACCGATATTTTTAGATATACTATAAACCGTCTCGGCTATATTTTCTTTTATTACATTTGGTCCAGCACTAACTATAAAAATTATTACATCGTACACTGTACCTTCCTTGGTATTATTGTGTTTTTATGACGAACAGCCAGCGGTGGCACATGCACCTGTGGGCGGTTCTGCTGTATTGTCTTCTGGTTTAAACGAAGTTCCACAAGCACAGCTTCTAGTTGCTTTTGAATTATTGAACTTAAACCCAGATTGGTGTAGACTCTCTTCATAGTCTACAACGGTTTCTCGAAGTATAAACTTAGTATAAGGATTCATACATATTTTAACACTTCCTAATTCAAAAATAAAGTCTCCAGGTTCGCTTTCTTCTTCTACTTCAATTGTATATGATAAGCCAGCACAGCCACCACTGGCGACACCAACGCGAACGAAATCAGTTGGGTCAACTGCGTTTTCAAGTTTTTTTAAAGCTGCATCTGTAAATTCTATCATATCTATGCACCTGTGTCATCAATAAAATTGTGATCTTTAAGCTTTTTACCTCTTAGAGTGATGAGCGGGGCGTTTTTCCAAGTCTCAACTTCCTTGTCAGTACCGCTCTCCGGGTCCACATCTCCCATATTAGACTTATCCATAAAATCATCCGAAGTGAACACCTCATCATATCTTACCGGCACCTCAGAATCGCCGTAGGACTTAGAAATAATATTCTCAATGAAACCCTTATCGACACCACAAATACATGGCATGTTTTTCTTTGGATCAAACCATTTAATGTTTAAGCCGCGACCGATAATGTCAGCCAGTGGTTCCTCAAAAAAGTTTCCAAGGGAAACGTGCTGGTATGGGCACGGCATCACATCGCCATACCTTGAGATGGGAACCATCCGTTTAACAGCGATACAACCGATATCTCTACCATAAGAAGGTGTCATATGGGTAAATATATCATATTCTTCTTCGAATTGCTGTAGAATTTTTCCTTCTTTTTCAGTCATCATTTGCTCTGTTTGATTTTCGTATGCGCCGACTGGCTTTGCATAAACAATATATGTTCCGACTTCTTTTTCTTTAGCAAAATCAAGAAACTTAACCCATTCATCTGTATAGATCCTGTCTTTCCAGATTACAGTTGAAAGAATTATATGCAACCCCGCTTCTTTGCAGGCATCGATTGCTCTCATTGTTCTGGCGAAAGCGCCGGGTTTTCTTCTAAACGTATCATGATCTTCTGCCGTAATACCATCAAGGCTAAGCTGTACCTTGTCAATTCCAATATTTTTTAAGTGTTTTGCCCTCTTTAGGTCCAGGTTCCATCCATTGGAATCGGTTACCAAATAGAATTTAGATGGATCGATGGCATCAACAAGTTGATCAAACTCTTTAAGAATCAGCGGTTCTCCACCTGTTATAACAAAGTTGGCTAATCCCATCTCGTCTGCTTGCTGTGACAATCTTCTTACATCATCTAATTCAAATTTTCTTCTACCACTTGCCTCTTCCCAAGATCTCGGGACATAGAATTTATCAATGCAACAGTGTTCGCAATCCATATTACACAAATAGTCATATTGAAATTGGATAATAGCAATGCTCTCACCATTGGCAATTTTTTCAGGATATCGTTTCATCTTTTCATAGACATATGGTTTATATCCTTGTAGCCAATGTTGTCGATCTTTCTCGTCTTTGACGGTGGTGTTCCGCATATTTTTTTCATGTTCTTGAATTTCATTTTCAAGAATTGGATCGTGTTTGTTTCCCTCTAGATATCCCTCTTGGAGCATTTTATCATTTGAATTAGCCATATTATTTATTTTCTTCTTTATCTTGTGTGATCTGTTCTTACGCCGCCACGATATGTGTGTGTTTCAGAATCAACCGATGTTGTTTTTTCATCAGTATTTAATACCTGAAGTTTGGTAACGGGTATAAACCATATTCTGCCGCTTTCATCTTTAACCCTAAATTGTGGATTAATCCTGCCTCTAATGTCATCTATAAAAACTTCGCTGCCCTCGTGAAGCGTAGTAACGTCTCCATTTTTGCCTACACTTGAATAGTCTTCTAAGAGAACTGCTACGTGGTTAATAACTTTGTCCCATTTTCCATGGAACTCTTTTCGCCACGATTCTCCTGTAACTTTTGATACAAATTCTTTTTTATTCATCAGATCTCCAAATGTAATTTATTTTATTATAATATAGAAATAACATAATTTCAAATTTTTTGTGTCACGCAGCCTCTAAACCATAATCACGCAAAATCGATACGTCAATGTCTTTATCGAAATTTTGTCTTATTTTTTTAGCAACTTCATCCGAATAACTTGCAGCCATTACAATTATCGCATCCACAGGCTTCTCCCTGAGAGCTTGAGACGACACAATTGGAATATGTGTAGCCGGGGTATATTTATTTTGTTTAAAATCTGCATCGTCTATAACGTATTGAATTTTGTTTCCCAAATTGGCTAACGATAATACCGTGAGCGCCTGATGCCCCGCTCCCCATATTGCGACCTTGTTATATGAAGAGATGTAATTATCAATCACATTTTCTATATTTTTTTTGTGTGATTTAAAAGGCGACAGATCTGTGGTTTTTCTTTTCCTAACAACTGCTGATAGTATATAGTCATACCATACTTCTTTGCAGTCAACAACTTCAAAGCCATTTTTTGATAGAGTGTTTCGGAGCGTTTCCTTTGTAAAATAAAATATATGATCACCTATAAATTCAGAATAGAGATTTTGTCTTAAAATCATATCAAAATTAGGCACCTCAACAAGCCCAATCGCGTCATCAGTAAGATTATTACACAGCCCCTTTAACATAACATTAGGTTCTGGTATGTGTTCAAAAAAGTTTAATATAAAAAATGCATCATATGGTCCGTGTGGAATATTGTAATCATATCTATCGATATATCCCTCAACAACATTAAGATCATTTTTTCTGCATCTACTGACTGATTCTTTACCGTATTCTAATCCAGATGTATTAGTGACGAATTGTTTCATTAGGGCAAGATATTCGCCCTTTCCTGTACCAATCTCGATAACGTTTTTATCGCTTAAACCATATCGAGTCACAAAATTTTTGAACTGCTTTATACGAAATTGTTTCATTTCTTCAGAAAAAGCCGATGCCCTTATAACCTCTTTATAATATTCTACTGGTTCGTTGTTTAATTGTATAAGTCCACAATCCTCACACTGGCATATTTCTAAATCGACTCCTGCATCTTGTCCACTATCTATTGCCTGTTTGTCCGGTAAGTTTTGAGCGGCTTTGGGCATATTTTCATATGTCATAAGAGATAATAATGTACCGTTGCAAACTCTACAAGGTTCTTGGGTGCTAATAATCATTTTTAATACGCAAAAAGCTCTTTTTTAATTACAGAGGTGTTGTGACTATACCAATTATATAAATCTTGAATTGCATCATCGATCTTAACAAAAGACAAGTCGTTTATCTCTGATGTAAGTCGGGAATTATCGCCGCTATATTCGTGCTTAAGCCCCTCTCTTTCAATTATGATATCTAGTTTTTTTGATGAGATATCAATGACTTTTTGCGCTAACGTGTGATAATCATATACGTCACCGCTACAAGCATTATATACTTTTTTACTGGGCTCGTTCTCGATCACCCACTTAACTATTTTTGTCAAATCATCGATATATAAATGATCGAATTTGGCATTTTGTTTTATCGTAACGGGAAGACCCAATGCTGCCTTACAGCAAATATTCGGAATAAATCTGTAACGCCAGTCATCATACTTACCAAATAAGCCAAATAGTCTTAAATTATATATGTTATCTGATAATAGCGTATACTTGGTCATTAAATATTTCGAATATCCATACTGATCTTGCGGAACATATTTGTCGAAGCAATCTTCGCCCATTTTTGGAATCCAGTTCTCTCTTCCGAATTCCGCGCCTGAGCCAAAATAAATCATCTTACCAAAATCTTTATTGCAACGCGCTATGTTAAAAAACATATTTAAATTTTGTTCTAAAACCTTTGTTTTGTCTTTTGTAGTAAACTCTGGGGCTGCGTCGTAATTCGCAGTATGAATAACAATGTCGAATTGATTTTTTGTTAAATAATTTTGGACTGTAGAGGAGTCAGTGAGATCGAGCCCCTGTCTATTAAGAGAAGTTACATTATATTGTGTATTATAAGCCTCGTATAAACTTTTGGCTATGAAGCTATCTCCCCCTGTAATAAATACCTTTTTACTCATCTACACACTTTACTATCATATTCGCTTTAAATTCATCGCGGGGCAAAAACGGATACAAGTCTTCCATTGGAGCAGAAACAAAATTACCATCACTGTCTTTATAGGTAGATGTTCTTGGCATTGTGGCATGTGTCTCTAGCATCATTATTTCACATACAACCGGTCCACTTGATTCTAAAACATTTTGTATGTTATTACGGATATTATTGTGACTTTCTACTTTACAATATTCAATATTATATGAATCTGCAATCTTTTCAATGCTGGGTAACGTAACACCGCTAGTTTTGCCGCTGGCTACCAACATTTCAAAATGTTTGTTTTGTGTATTGCGAATGGACACATATCCGCCATTATTTAAAACAAAAAACTTAATTGGTAGATTCAACCTTCTTACAGTTTCCAGTTCTTGTATATTCATAATGAATCCGCCATCTCCGTCGATACAAACCGTATGTTTGCTGCCGGATGCAATACACCCACCAATTGCAGCAGGAATACCAAATCCCATTGAACCGAGTCCTTCACTATTAAAAATCCGTTGACCAGCCTTGGTTTTAAAAGCCTGCATGGTAACCTCGCTGCAAGCGCCGGAACTACCTGGGATCAATAAACTATCTGGAGTCATTAGATCCGATAGGACATCAATTAAAACATAATTGTTAACACACGTATCTTGCTCCCAATATTCCGGCAATATCACGGGGTATTTGTGTTGCCAATCTTTGCATTTTTTTAACCACCAAGAAAAATCATTTTGTTCATTACCGTCTTTTTGTACAATCATTTCGTTAATAAAGTCCAGTGCATCACCTACAATTCGGCAATCTACATCAAACTGCATTTTGTCAATCTCAGCGGCATCAATATCGACAATAACTTTTTTAGCTTCTCTTGCAAAATTTATATGGTTATATGCTGTCTGCCCATGATCTAAACGAGCGCCGATAGATATAAATAAATCTGAATTTTGCTGGGAAAAGTTGGCTCCTCGCTGTGCTGCTATTCCCGGTCTGCCAACAAAAAGGGGATGATTCTCGTCCAGAAAATCAATAGCCTTCCAGGTTGTTAATACGGGGATATTTAACATCTCAATTAACTTTTTGAACTGGGTGAGTGCCTTAGCCGACCTAATCCCATTGCCTGCCAAAATAACAGGTCTTTTTGAATTAGAAATAAGATGGTAAACTTGTGAAACTTGTGACTTAATAAGCTCATTAGAGTTCACAGCCATTTGATCCCACCACACTGGTTTATATCCGACCATGGCATTTTCGTTTACATGAGCCGACTGTATATCCAAGGGAATATCAATCCAAACTGGTCCTTGTCGCCCGCTTGATGCCAAATAATAGGCTTTTTCTAAAGTGTATCTAATATCGTCTGGATCCAAAACTGTAGCGGCATATTTAGTAATTGGTTCTACAATACTAACAATATCTATTTCTTGAAATCCAATCTGCCTAACGGCTTTGTTTTGCTTCATATCTTTGCGTTGAACCTGCCCCGATATAATAATCATAGGAATAGAGTCTAACCACGCCGAAGCAACACCGGTTAATGTATTTGTGCTTCCAGGTCCAGTGGTGACAAGACACAAACTAGGCGAGTTGGTATATTGTGCATATGCCTCTGCACAAACCGAGGCGGCTTGTTCGTGTAAGTTGCACACATAATTGATTTTGCTTTTTCCAAAGGAATCAACTAAATGTATACAGCCGCCCCCAGACAGCATAAACACATCTTTTATTCCTTTGTTCTCAAAAAAAGAAGCAACATAATCAGACAGCTTCATATTTTATTTCTACAAGCTCTATTGTCATAGTTAGTTCGCGATTAGGAGGAACTCTATATCCATGGAACGTGTGGAAACTAGAACCGCCTTCTGCACCATAAGCTAAATCAGAAGGAATTATAAGTTTTCGTTTACTGCCAACGGTCATATCAAGAAGTGCTTCGTCAATTCCGCTAATTGAGTCACCCCTAATATACGTATCATCCTTCGGGGTGCTCTTTCCAATTGTAATATCAATCGGACCATTAAACGGTTTTTTCTCATATGTGCTATCGTATATGGTAGTGTGATCTTCACGATATTCTCCCAAATCATAATTAAAGTCTGATGAGGTTACCCCTTCACAAAGATAATATTCATAATGCATTGAAACTGTATCTCCCCATTGGGGAGTTTGACCAGTGCCGCTGATAACTTCAAGCATCTTTAAACCGGTTTTGGTTACCATCTCTTTACTCATTTTCTTCATCTCCTATTATATCAAGATATAGCTCTTTTAAGCTTGAGGCACATTTTTCAAGCTGTTCCTTAAGCTCCATATTTTCTTGTAGCAATTCACGATATAGTTCTTTATAGTTGTCCGTAAATGGAGCAATATTTGCATCATCATATCCTGTTTGACTGACGGTCTTTTTTTCTTTATCTGGCTGTGGCATTTTCTATCTCCTGTTCAACCCAATGGGGTATAAATGTTTTTCTATTTTTGTTTTGCCCGATAATTGGATCGATATAAAAGGAGTCATCTTTAAAGTGTGTTGAAGAGACTTCTTCAATTATGCATCCGTTTTCTGTTGAAAATTGATGCACCACTCCGGGCTCAATGGTGACAACCTCTCCTTTGGTTAATTTTTTAGATACTCCGTCAAGCTCTAGTATAACGTCGCCATATAACACAACAAATGTTTCTTCTTTTCGTTTATGATATTGTGCCGGGTGTGCCTGACCAGGGAGTGCAATAATTAGTTTTTTACAATATTGTCTGTTAACTACTGTAATCATGGCTATCCCCGCTTCGTAGAATTTATTAATTCCATAATGATGGGAAATTTCCAAATTGGTATTAGGCGGAAATACAACATTTGTTTTTTTCATAAACGCATTAACATCTTGTACTATATTCCAAATCTCCTCTCTAGTATTTACTGTTTGCACGTCTTTAGAGTGATAAATTGCCTCATTCGGTTCAAATGTTTTATTAGCAACAAAATGTGTATATTTTGACATATCATTAGCCAATACTTGTTTTTCTTGAGGTGGCCACGCATAAAATACATTTGTTCTATCAATTATTTCACCTTTTTGTATCTTGTGTTTTGCGAAAACGCCTCTCTTAAACTGCCTCAAATCAGACATTTCTTTGGCAGAGCTATAGTGTCTTTGTTCCCGCACGCCGCACATCAACAAGGCATCCGAAGCTGCTGCAAGCCATTGCGTTACTTGCGAAGGGGTTGCTGAATATGCATTTTTCGTATATTCTTCTGTTTCAACGGCAACGTGTTTTTCAAATAACAACGCACCCTTGGCAACGGCAACTTTAATTGAATCAAAATTCTCTGGTTCTTCGTGAGTAGAAAACCCAACAGAAATATGCGGATATCGATTTTTCAATACATCTATCTGGTTGATTTGGAGATCTTCTTTTACTGTCGGATATTGACCAATACAGTGCATAATAGAAAGATCTTTTTGTCGATTTGTAAAAAAGCTAACTACATTATCAATTTGTTCTAGTGTTGCTCCAGCCGTAGACGCAATTACTGGTAAGTCTATCGCCGCTATCTTGTTTAACAATGGCCAATCTGTAAACGAACAGCTTGCTATCTTAATATAGTCGAATCCCATTTTATCAATAATATCAACAGACGGCTCATCAAACCCTGTGCATATTGTTTTAAATCCAGCGGATTCGGCAGTGTCTTTTAGTTTTTGAAAAATGTCTCTATCGAGTTTTGTTTCAGAAAATCGTTTTACATACTTTAAATCCATTCTGTCTTTGAAGTCAGGATGAATAAAGGTATCAAGATCTCTAAATTGAAATTTTATAGCAAAATCAAAATCAAAACCCTTAATGATGTCCGCATATTCAGAGATCATTTGTGAAGCATGGTCAGGGTCGCCCATATGATTGTTGGCAAACTCAAAAATAAACAGTGGCTTATTCATATACAATTCCTTTAGTGATGTTCTTATTATTATAACCTGTTTTGTTTAGAGATTCCACTTTTTTCTCCAAAAATCCTGAATTATTTTATCGTAATTGACTGTTTTCTTTTGTTCGTGGACTTTCCAAGTACATTGTTGAGGGTGCCACCGATAATAATAACCAAGATGGATCGGAACAGGATAGATAAACACGTTATTATCAGCAAAGCCACAAAAGACATCATAATCTCCCGCTCCTCCTTCTCTGATATTGTTGTCTTTGTGTGCAGGTCCGCCATATGGGGACCAATTCATTAATGTGAACAAGCTTCTATGATAAACCACAGAGGGGCTAGTAACTGGACTTCCTTGCATACACTTAGCCTTAAATTCCTCAATACTTTTATATGAATGTCCCATGCTATTAACTTTCTGTCCCTGTTCATTAACGCCGATTAGTACGCTTTGTATACATTTAATTTTTTCTGGATTTTGTGAAAAGATGTTGATACAATTTGAAAGATAGCTATTATCTAAATAGTCATCTGATGAAAGAGATGTGATATAGTCCGCCTCTGAGTTTTCAAATGCATGATCGTATGCTTCTCGAAAGGAGTTCTCATATATATTTGGAACCTCATATACAGTTAAAATATCATGTTTCTTTTCTAGCTCATATAGATAGTCTAGCGTCCCATCATCACTACCATTGTCATAAGCACGGATTTCATAATTATCGTAATCTTGCGACAGCGCAGTTTCAACACACTGGGGCAGGTATGTCATGGAGTTATAACAAGGTAAAACAATTGCTACTTTCATTTTTCTATAAACTGATAAATTTCTCTACACGATTAATATAAGTGTGATTCTGCAAAATGTCAAGGCGATTTTTTTCTTTTATCTCAGTTAAATCCTGATCCATATGTTGTACTATAAGTTCCGACATATCTTTTGCAGTTGCTGCCATTGGCAAGTTGGGAAAATCTTTTTCCAACAAAGTGTGTTTGTCAGAAATCAAAAACCCTGTTAGTCCTAGGCTTTTAAATGTTCTTTCATTATAATTACACCCCACTGTGCGCGTGTAGGCATCATGAATGTTAATCGCAATATTGCTGTTATATAAAACATTTGCTTCATTTTGCACAGAAATATCTTTATTGATAAAGATGCCACATTTTAAATTCAATTTTTTAATTTCCATAAAATGTTCAATCATTATTGCTCTTTTTTCGTTTAAACCATTATTTGCCCAGCCTCCGACAAAACAAATATCATATGCGTATTTCGGATCTTCAATGGGATTATAACTTATTGAATCAAACGCCAGGGGTAATGAAAGTATGTCTTTCCATTTAAAAAAATATTCCTTGCTTGTATCACCAAAATTCCAAAGATGTACATGTTCCATTTGGTTAATTGAGTCGATCATTTCGTCGTTAAGTGAACATTGCCAATTTGGATGCAGCCCCCAGGGAGGGGGGAAGTAATTTGGCTGTGCGTAAAAATATGCCTTCTTGGATTTTTCTATTACTTGAATTGCTTCAGGTCTATTTTTAATGTCATATTCCCATGCCATAATATGATATTCGCCGCTTGTATCGACTTCTAAAATGTCGTTATAAGGTATAACATTAAAACCCATTTGTTCCCAAGCTAATTTATAACCACTATTAATCCAAACCCATGCACCCTTAACCATTGGTTTTTGAATATATAATCTCATATTGCCAACACCTCTTTCACGGTGTTGTAAATTTCGTCCTTTTTAGCTGCCATAAACTGTATTAGTTCTGTACCTTTCATATCAAACCACGGCTCTTTTGTTGCGCCAACCAAGTTGTTTGTTATTACAGACATTCCCATCATTCTTGCTTCAACAACTATTCTTGATAAAGTTTCAGGAGTTTGGGGCAAAAAAACAAACTTTTCATTTTTTCCAAGTGTGTGCAAAAAATCGGTATATTCACAAGGCTTTATTAAAACATAATCCCATTGTTTGGTCTTGCATAATTTGATAGCGCCCCTTGTATTTTTGTGCCAATTGTCTGAATCCATAATGGCATACAGGGGTTCTTTTTTTATTTTCGATAATTCTTCTATTAAACTCAAACTGGTATCGGACCATAGGTTTCCCCCGAGACTTTTTATATTCTCTAATTTTAAATTCGATTTTACTATATTTAAGTGAAAGTCACTCTGACATAAAACCGCTAATGCGTTTTTATAAAAATCGTAATTGATTATCTGATCTTTTGGAGCTATAAAATTATTATAATCGGCTGGATTTCTAGTCTTTATGTATTTGTGATCGTGCTCATACAGTATGTATTTTTTTTCTTTTATAAGTAGCTGTTTGCATTCTTCCGACAAGTTTATGAAATTTGCTATAATAAAATTTGTAGCATCTGGCAGGCTCCTAAGAATATCGGGGCTGCACATATGACTGTTTATTGTTGTTACATTACAATCATAATTTCGTAACATTAAGATTAACTCATGATTGTTGAGTTCGCCGCCACCTGCTATTTGGTTCGCAAAAAAATCCGCGATAAAAACAATATCACTCATGGACCTCTAACTCTAGATTAGATAACCATTCCTCAACTTCAAAATGTTCTTCTTCATATACAGCATTGGCGAAGCTCTTATATTGTTCTTCTTCAGTAAAGTTTGCAATAAGATGTTTTTTAAGTTTCTTGGCTAAACCAATATATTGTGTATAGTTTGCGTACATCTCGCGTATACATTTTTTAGCGCTTTTTTCATCGGGAAAACACCATTGAGAATCAGCGTTCAAAACCCCATCCCATACCGCTTCTTGTGGAATTGGTGCTAAAGTATAATCGACTTTGCAAAACAAAGGTCGTATTTTTGGCTTTTTGTGTTTGCCACTTATAACTGGTGCGTATAAGAAATCACACTGTCCGCTCCACGGTGGCGCGATGACAGGGAGCCCATGATAGGCAGCTTCAAATATTGGCATTCCAAATCCTTCTCCGTGAGTAAGAGTAAGATAACTTTTAATTTTTGGGTGTGCATATAAGAAGTTCATTTGATTAGAAGTTAAATCACCATGAAGAAGGTATACTTTACAACTTCTGTCTGGATATTGATCAAGGATTTCTTTCATGTGGGTTGCACACAATATTCTATCACCTGTGCTACAATTGGCATAGTTGATCTTAAATACTATCCCCACTTTTTCATCATGCATTTCCTGTAAAAACCAGTTAAGTGTATTACTAAAATTCTTGCGTGGTCCCATCTGTGCTACAGACAAAAAATTAAAATCGTATTCTAAATCAATATCAACGGGCTCTTGGTCAAGACTCCGAACTGGATAGTTAACAACATCTATTGGAGTTTCATTTTTAAACTCAAACGTCTCTTGGGTTTGTTGATTTTGTGCCTGATAGGTTGTGGTATCAAAAACCTTTTTTGCATGGTTAGAAACAACGATAATCTTTTCCATCATTTGGGCTTTTTCAAGCCACTGTGGTGATACCCTTGTTGTTTCTATGCCTGCTGTATATCCAATATTGGTTGGTGCTATGCGTTCCCACTCATTTGGTATAGTTACTTGCAAAGCTATGTCAATTGGCGCGTTATTGTTAAAATGGTGCTGTGTTTTTCCAATTAGATGATCTAGCCATGCCCTTTCTTCATCATCTTCAGCAATCCATCCAGTTTGTCCCCAAGGAATATTTATTAGTAAAATATTGAATCTTTCTTCGTAGGCTCTAAGAGATCTTAGTGCAAACCTAGTTTGTTCGCCATAACCAGAGCGCGATAGGGCTGGTCCCTTTACTAGTATTGTTTTCATTAGCAAATCTCCATAAATTTATACGGTATATAGTTTTTTCTGGTTTCCCAAGAGCCACATGTTTCAACAACGTCATCAATTGCTTTAACCCAATTGTCACAAAAATCAGTAAAATTATAGTTTTTTTCTACGTGAGCTTTTCCTAATTTCCCAAGATGTGCTCTTTCTTCCTTTGTCATGTTGTAGATTGTCTCTAAGGAGTTAATAAAATCCTCTTTGTTTAGTCTATCCTCATAAATGTATGGTACATCTTGCGAACCGATTACTGCCTTGGATGCAGGTTCGATACCAACTCCAAACCAGTTCTCTCCATCAGTAACTTGTTCTTGTAATCCTCCTGTCATATTAACAATTATTGGAGTTTCACAAGAAAGTGATTCTAGCGTTGATAACCCGAAACCTTCCGCATCTGATATATTAATTGTGCAGTCAGCCATATTATATACCATGCAAAGATGTTCGGGGGGTAATTTTTGAGTGGATAACATTACTTGCCCATGTTGTACTCCAAGGTGTTTGATTATAACATTTAAATCTTGCCCATTCGGATCCTGTGGCTCTGTGTGCATAATTAGCATTGCTTTGTCGTGTCCCACTTTATCTAAGAATTCCTTAAACCAAAAAATTAAAGTTCCACTTTGCTTTCTTCGCGCATTTCTATTATTCCACAAATATATTACTTTGTCAGAGGGAATATCTGAATCCTTTTTTGCACTTTCGACTTCTGATTTGGGTCGTTTATAAAAGACGGATCCGTCAACGGCATGGGGTAAATAAAGACTTGGTACATCTGGTGCTACTGTTTTTACGATATCGTCTGTAAGTTTCGAAATTGTTGCAATAAAATCGTTGGATTCATAAAACTTTTTATTATAATTAGGATATGGTCTGTTGTCCCAAACATGATAATAAACCATAGGTATATGTGCCCTAACCTCGTTGTCAATTGCCCACAACCATCCCCAAAAACGAGGATCTGTCATAAACCACAGTAGATCAGGGCGCTCAGTTCTTATTACAGATCTGATCATATCCTGATTCCCATAGCCATTAACGGGATATATAATCCAATCGTCACCCCATTCTCCGACTTTCATTGGCTGATAGTCATGATGCTGTATAGCGCCTCCAAAACAAATAAATTTATATCTACCTGTTTTCAAAAGTGCTTCGATAAAATATCGAGTTTGTGTGCCTACTCCCGATGGTGTTAGCGGGTGATCCGCTATAACAAAAATTTTCTTTTTTTCACTCACGATTTTTTCCTATGTGCAATATTTGGTTTTATAAAACTCACATCCATATCCAGAGGTACAAGAAAGCCTATTTTTAATATGAATATTGTTTTTTATTGTTGTAACAGCCCTCTCTAATAATTCAAGAGCATTTTGTGTCCGCTTTGGACCGCTTGTAACGTTGAATAGTTCTACTATATCCTTTTTTGCAGTTCTTTTTAAGAGTGCAAAGTGAGTTTCTACATTTTTTGGATCAATATTGTGTTTTTTGCAGAAATAGTGCTTATAAAGCACCAACTGATATACTATCATCTTATCAGATCGTTTTTTAGTATCCCAGCCCCAGGAACACGTTTTCCAGTCAATTATGTGATATTTACCATCCGTAGTTTTTAAAACTAAATCAACAAATCCTTTGAACAAATAGTCATCAAACTGGCTCATGGGTTCATATAATTTTTCTTCTGTCTTGACCACTTCGTAATCTCCAAAGTGGTTGTTTAAGGCTGGAAGAAGTTCTGGGATGATTTTTTTGCCCTGCTGGAACATAGAAACTACAAGTTTTTTATTTAGGTCTTGATCAAGTTTTTTAAGCTCCTGTCGAAGCTCTTTAATAAAAAAGTTAGCATCGTCGGCTTGAATCTGTTCTTCAAGTAAGTTTTCACAAACAGAATGCAAAGCAGTCCCAAAGGCAGTATATTCATTACCTTCAAAACCTCTCACTTTATCGATATTGACAAGCTTATGGTAATAAGGACAGTGACACCAATTTTTTAATTCCGAATAGGAAATATGTGGCAACCTACACCTCTATTTTTTTTGTTTGTTTAGGTTTAGTAGTTTTTCGTTTACGAGCAGGTGCTTTGTTCGTAGAAAAAATCCATGTTCCAGTTAAGCCGCGTGGATGGGCATTATCTACACTGCATGTCTGTAAAACTCCGTTTATAGACAGCCCTTTGTGCTTCAAGTAGTTTTCGATATCTTGTGTGAAGATTCTCATCTGTTTTGTTGTGTCATTTTCATCGTCGGCTAGTGTTACAGATTCTTTGGCTGGAACGCAAAGTGTGACAGTGACTTCGGAATTGTTGGTTTCTATAACAGAATATTGTTCAATGTATTCATTAATGGTCATATGTGAGTTCGTCTAAATAATATAACTTTTCTAATAAAATTGGGCAAATTTTCTTAATATAATTAGCTTCGCCCATATAAAAATTCTCAAAACCTACCGCAAAATACTCATTTATAGAAGTAACAGAATAAGGGCTTAAGAATAACCCGAGAGTAAGGGTTTCTAAAACAGGATATCCAATATCTTGAAACAGAAACATGTCAAAATCATAATCATATGTTGTGGTTAAGAACTGTTCTATTGTAACATTATATCCTTCACTTTTCAACAATTCATATAATCTTTTTCTTTTTCCAAGAAATTCTAGAAAGACTCCTTCGTCTCCGTAAATTAAATCATGATTATGTTCTTCAACCGCATGGGCAATTTCGTGGATTATATCATCAAGCATGTCCGTATTATTGTCTTGCATATTGGATACATATAATACTCCATCTTTATAGAGTGCGTTTAACTCTTTCTCATACATTTCTTCAAAGATGCCAATTCGAACAGCTTGTATATATTTTAAATAAACATTTGGAAGTCGTTTTGCGACATCAAGAAGAACCTGTCTTAAATCTATAGAATCTGGTAGAGGATCTTCTGTCCAAACGGGTATATCATTTAAATAATATATGCCTGGTTTCTTTTCACTCTCGCGAATATATTCAACTAAATTATTCTTCATTTTGGTTTTCTAGTTCGGATTCTTCTGCTTGTCGTCCTGTTTCAACATCCTCTAAGGCTTGATGATAGCCGCGAATCCAGTTTTCTTCTGCGACTACTAACAAAAACTCGGGAAATTCTTTTGCCATTGTTTCCACAATCATTGCAACAGTTACTTCCTCGTTCGCTGGATTGTGCTGGGTTCCAACATAATCAACGAGCCAATTTTTTATCGCAGTATCTGTATTTATTGTTTCAAACAATCCGGGTGTTACATCTTCCATTTTTTATCCTTTAAAGTATATTTGCACCTAGGGTCGCAACTTTGCTTCGTTCGCCCTTCTGTAAGGTAATGTGTCCAGAAATATCATAATCTTTAAATTTTTCAATTGCATATGTTAATCCGTTCGTTGTGGCATCTACATAAACATTGTCGATTTGATCAATATCTCCAGTAAAAACTATTTTGGTTCCTTCGCCAACTCTTGTAATAATTGTCTTAATCTCATGAGTGGTAAGATTTTGTGCTTCATCTATAATTATGAAGGCATTAGAAATTGAACGACCCCTAATATAAGTTAGTGCTTCTATTTCTATTATACCCTTATCTAAATACATTTCAAGAGTAGATTTATCATCACCCATAAGAAATTGAAGATTATCTTGAATTGGCATAAGCCAGGGTGCCATCTTTTCTTGCATTGTGCCAGGGAGAAATCCAATATCGTTGCCGAGAGGCTGAACTGGCCTGGATATTATAAGTCTTTTATATGTGGGCTCATTCTCTTGCTCCATTACTTGTTGTAAGCCCGCTGCGGTTGCAAGCAGTGTTTTGCCGCTGCCTGCTTTGCCAACCAAGGACACAATTGGGATATCTGGATCCATTAATATGTTTAACGCAAAGAGTTGTTCCTTATTTCTAGACCTGACACCCCAGACGCTATTCTTTTTATATTGTATAACTTCTTGAAGTTTAATATTGCTATTTATGTATTTGCATAGCGCAGTCTTTTTCTCATTTGCCTCGGATATAAGCATTATAAACTGATTTGGATACAGCTTTTTATATTGTTTCTCGTCCAAATATACTGGATCCTTATTATAAAAACTGTCCACCAAATGATCATCAACTAATACTTCTGTAAACCCGCTATAAATTCTGTCAGGGCTGGTTACTAACTGGGTTAGATTATAATCCTCACAAAGAAGCCCCAGCGAATCGCATATTACGCGCATATTAATGTCGCGAGTGACTACGATAACTTTCCTATTAGGGTTGTTTGCCTTTTCGGTTAATGCAGTTGCTATTATAATATGATCGGCTTGTTCTGGATTTAAATCTGGTGGTAGGTGCCCTGTTTCGTGTCCCTTAACACTTACAATGCCGTGACCTTTGGCAAGTCGGACACCTTTGTGTAAGTTTCCCCTTTCTCTTAGAGTGTCAAACGTGCGGATAATGCCACGGGCATTTGCCCCTACGGTATCTTGACGTTTTTTATGATTATCTATCTCCTCTAAAACTTTTAGAGGGACAATAACATCGTGAATTCCAAAGTCATTAATCGATTGGTGTTCGGTTAAATAAACACTTGTATCTATAACGTATTTTCTTTTAGCCATTAAGATGCCTTAACACGATTAATTAGATTCCTATTGAACAAATAGATAGTTTATTTGGCTGGGGCAGCAGGATTCGAACCTGCAACTTTCTGATTAACAGTCAGACGTTCTGCCAATTGAACTACACCCCATCTTTTTTCCCAAGCTACTTCATAAAAATAATGAACGACCGTCATAACAATTGTTAAAATAATCGTTAATTCTAAAGACCTTCGGAATTCTTCTAAATACAGATAGCTGATAGTGCCAGCAATAGTAAAGGACAACATCCTCCAAATGATAACTTTTTTGATTTTATTATTCATAATGCATTTTTATATTGCTTAACTGCTTCATATAAAACAATGTTTGCAGCCTGGGAAGTGTTTAAACAAAAGCCCACCCCCGGCATTGGGATATATATCTTCTCGCTATTTAAAAGAATTTCTATTGGTACACCTGTTGACTCATTACCCACCACCAAACAAATGTCGCTATTATAATTGAACTTATAAGTGTCAATGGGTATTGCGCCTTCACAAATTTCCGCAGAAATGAGTTTAATCTTTTTGTCCCTAACGTAAGATAAAAATGCAGTCGGAGTGTCATGTTGTATAATGTTGACATAATCGTATAAGCTTCCAGATAAAGAATTAACCGAACTTCTGTTGGGCATTGTGCCAATTACATGAAGAAACTTCGCACCAAAGCAAGCTGCGCTCCTGATAAGATACCCCAAGTTACCGTCATGCTGGAAATTAACACAACAGAGACTAATAGGATTAATATTAGCAAACCTTTT
>Ga0098039_1000242_pt1 | contig 24509 bp, 27 predicted proteins | sample 6_EtaG_FD_75047 | JGI IMG/M metagenome (GOLD analysis project Ga0098039, IMG submission 75047) | Marine viral communities from the Subarctic Pacific Ocean - 6_ETSP_OMZ_AT15160 metaG | ecosystem: Environmental > Aquatic > Marine > Oceanic | place: Pacific Ocean | collected 2015-01-08 | reverse complement strand
TCCGAATTTATACCCCTAGGGCTCGTGTCTGAGGATTTAAGCCTGCGAATCTCTCTTATCAACCTACCGACTCTATCTGCCACTCTCGTAGCCCCAGCGTGATCCCTCTTTTTGCGAAGCGCGTTAAACTCTTCACGGCTAAGTCTAAGTCTTTCCTGTAGTATGGGGATCATATCCACAGACCCTATACTAAGGCTGTTAATCCTATCTAACTCTTTTATAAATCGTCCTATTTCATCTGCGAGGGCATCCGTATCATCCCCCGATGCCCTCGCATCGTTGAATCTCTGCTGCCCTATCTCTATGGAGTCTTCAAGGAAGTTGATGACCTGGGCATCCGACATCCCTGCGAGGGTTAATTTCTCTGATGCCTGAAGCCCCCCTGACTGGATGTCAAATAGACTCGTAGCTGTAGGAGATCCAGGTCCTCCCCTAGGCTTATCGGCAGCAGGAGGGGGGGGCGTAGCTCCTGCTAGGAACCTCCGAGCAGCCTCGACCATCTCGGGGGTAGACTCCTTACTTTTTAGAGTAATCTCGGCATTTTGCCTCATCCTGTGGGTAGGCTCACCTGCAAAGGTATTATTAAGCATCCACTGTACGTCATCTTCATTAAATGCAGGCTTAGCACCGGAAGTCGCCCCTATGGCCGCAGTAATATCTACAGGCTGTTCGGGGACTTCTGGACTTAGAGGCCCCTTCCCTGTAACGAAGTTAACATAGTCCTCTGCCGAGATTCCCGTAAACCACTCCTGATCTATCCCCTTCTCCCTTATAGCCGCTAGCTGGGCATCGGTGAAGTCTCCTGCCTGACTGAGCCTCTGTTTTGCTATCTCCCGCATTTCTTTCTGATGCCCGTAATCCCGCTCATCCTTAAGTTTCCGAGCAGCTACGTCTTCTTTTCTCTGCTCCGCTTTAGTTCGGGTATCGCGAACTCTAGTAATAGTATCGCGCCCGATCTTCCGTAGATCGGGGCTTACCCCGATGTTCTGATTAGCCCCGATCTCGGCGATAGCCGCGTCTACCTCTGCCTGCTCCGTATGGGGGTTCAGTCCTAGCGCGTGTAACTTCGCTACAGCCCTCATCAGCCCCTTCTCGTTCATCTTCTGACCTATACCCCCGACTACCGGAGCTGCGTCGCCTAGGGCCGATCCCGCGCCTACTAAGAAATCCGATAACATAGCCATATTACTGCTGCCTTCTTAGCTGATCTTGTATGCTAGTGATTTCGTCCGTAGTCTTATTAATCTCCTCAGCCCCGGGGAACTGCTCTCCGGGGAGGCCGTTAATAATAGCATGACCCGCTAATCCCCGAGCCATAGCGCGACGGATATTAGATTTCTTCCTATTCTTTTTCCGCTCTTCGAACCTACCCGTCTCTAGACCCGCCGCTAAATCCCGGCGACTAGAAAGATCGGCGCTATACATCCGCTCGCGAGATAGCTGTGCCTGTAGTCGTCTCTCTTTGCCTGCGCCTATCCCGCCGAACCCTGCTCCCATGAGCTTTAGAAGAGTCGGAGCTACGAACTGTAAGACTTGCCCTAGTCTATCTGGTTCAGCCATCGTAATTATCCTTCATGATGTCATCGGCCATGTTTTCAGAGAATGCCTTAGCCTGATTCCGAGTGAATGTCGGGTCTGTCGGGTGGGAGTCGATCCAGTCGCGAACGATCTGGGTAAGTGCAATTAAGGCCTCCCCTGAGCTTAGGTCCCCTCGCTTCGTAGACATAAACTCTTCTACGTCAGGGGTCAGGTCCGCTAAATTTTCTTTGATAGTTCCATCTCGAAATCCTTTGACGAAAATTCCCCCTTCTGGACCTCTGAAAGCATCGCCTGCTATTCTAGTCGAAGTTAACCGATCTTCGAGCCCGTCAACAGTCAGTTCGGGAGAACTAAACGTAACTTTCTCCTCCGGCGTTGGGAGAGTACCGTTAGCCTTCATTTCCCGAATGGCGTGAGCCCTAATCGCTGCTACAGGATTTAGCTTGAAGAACTCGTCTAAGTCGTCCTTCGTCATCCCGTAAGCGGCCATAGACTTCTTTCGAAGGAGTGTTTCAAACTCGCCATCGGGTATATCTATATTATCTATTAGAATATTCTCGGCGAATACGGTCGAGATGGTTTCTTCTTGCATAAGGATTACAGCTTCCTCCGCTTTCTCCTCTGACCATCCTGCCCCCAGCAGGATAGTCCTGAAGGAAGCCATTAGCAATTCCGCCCCCATCTCATCTGATACATTTTCGAACGCATCCAAAATGGGTTGCATGAGTCTGTCAAATTTCGCATCGGCTATGACTTCTTTATATGCATCTATCTGAATCTGAGTATACTCCCCGTCTATAATAGAATTGGCTAGCTGCTGACCCGTCATTCTATTCAATCTATGAAAATCCCACTCTGCTAGGCGATAGTTATCGAGATGTTCCAGATTCGCTTGACTGAGGGCAGCATACTCGAACTCTAACTGATCCCGCGTTAGCTCGTTCGTAACGTCCTGCATTAGTATATCCGTAATCGCGGCGGTCTCCCCTACGAGGGAAGCCGTAATAGCTTTACTCACTTCGGATAGTCCTCGACCTCTCAATGCTTTAATCTCACCCGGAGTAGCTCCACGTGCTGCCGCTGCCCTCTGTGCCGCTGCTATTTCGTTCGCTAGATTCTCTCTAGCCTGATTTAACGACGCGGCGAATTCGTTACGAGTAGCGGTGACTACGGCGGCTACTCCGTTAGTCAAATATCCGCCGCCCTCGGGAACCTCGTCCCTAGCCTCTTCGGATAAATTGTCAGGTTCGCCGCTTTCTATAGCCGTCGCCGTTAGGTCGGACTGCTCTCGAATTCTTCCTGACTCTTTTATAAGACGCGCAGCCTGATCGGGCGTAATCCACGGAAACTTTCTTTGTAGTATCTGAACAGACGGAACGCCGCGCTCCGAATCCTGAATGAACTGAAGTACCTCTTCGTCGGTATGGACGGTCCGAGGATCTACTCCGTCTGGCCCCTGGACTCCGAACGCTTCCTGGATTAATCGATCTGCTATCTGAGGACTGATCCCGTAAGCTGCAGCGAAGTCTTCTACATTAGGAGCACCGCCTAAGTCCTCTAATGCTCTCGCCGCCACTACCTGGGGATCTGCCCCGTCTGGCCCCTGGACTCCGAACGCTTCCTGGATTAATCGATGTGCTATCTGAGGACTGATCCCGTTTTCCGCAGCGAAGTCTTCTACATTAGGAGCACCGCCTAAGTCCTCTAGAGATGCTCTCGCCGCCTCTACCCGGGGATCTACTCCGTCTGGCCCCTGAACTCTTGCTAATCTTCCTAGGCCTACTGATTTTCCTAGGCCTAGACGCCTAGCTAGCTCTTGGTTAGTCCCTCGGAGAAATGCTCCGAAGTCCTGAGCGTCTCCGTTCTGAGAAAACGCCCCAAGAGCCTTTCGAACCGCCGAGAGGTCGTCTGGGGCTAACCCTACTAGAGTTTCTTCGGGTATTCCCGTCCCCGCCGAGAGGGAACCGAGGTCTGTCGAGATGGGGTCGGTCGTCGCACTAGACGTAGTGGAGAAGTCGCCGAGCTTCCCTGCCTTTTGCGGGACCCCTATTTCTCCTGTCTCTAACTGATCCATGATAGGAGGGGGCTCATCGGCGACTATATTAGTAGCCCCCGGAGGTGTAGGTCTAGCTATCCTTCCTGCCGGAGCAGCCGGAGGCCCCGCCGTAAGCTGATCGCTAAGATTAGCCCCTAGGTCGTTAGTAGGGATAGCTCCCGATACCGGCTTAGGTCCCGGAACTCTACCTAGCCTACTCGCTAAGGATCGCCTCTGCCCCGGCCTACCGAATGTAGTCCGATTAGATCGATCGCTAAAAGGAGACTTATTCGAAGAAAAATCTGCCATATTAGTTCCTATAGCGGGCTAGGTCGCCCTTTTATGAATCCCGGATGTATTACGCATCGCCCGGCTCCTGTAGTCCATATCGAGACCTGCGCCGAAAACGCCGGGACTCCCCCTAAATCGAAACTCCACCATCGGGCTTTTCCCGCCGTGTAAGAAGTGTCCCCGAACGTAGGGGAAAGCGTACTCGATGCGGTTGCCCTCGATGCGGGCCGATAGGTTAAAGTCTGTGTAAAAGTCGTATCTATCTGTGTATAAGTCACATTTATCCGAACGGAATCGTTATTATCGATAGCGAGAGCTAGGTCGGTCCAGGAGGTATAGCTATTCGGGATAGAGTAGGCCGGAGTGATAACCTGAGCCGTTATATCTATTGCCGAGCCGTCTACCGTGTCAGCATCCACCGAGACGGAACGATCTATTTTATAAACACCGCTATTCCGCTTCGTCCCGAGGTAAAGCTCGGGGAAGGGTAGCGACTGAGTCCCCCATTTAGCGTAGAAGTGAGGGTGACCCCACGCACTATTTTGAGCCCCTTCGTAGACCCGCCATGTATTCCGAATAAAATTGTATATCCACGTCTTCGAAAAGCTATTCGACGATTTTACTACACTTAGATAGTATTCGTCATTATGCATAATCCCGACGCTGTAACGAGGGAATAATGCGGATTGGGCCGAGTCTAGTATCGCATTGCCTAATATCTCGCCTACTTTTTGTCGATCACTACCACCTAGCCAGAAAACGCCTCTATCGGATAGCGTGATAGCGCCGCCACGGTAAGGGACGACCCCCTTAGGAGCTATAGCACCGATATCATCGTGGATCGGGAGGGCGACTATGGGCCGTATGTCGCTAGTGATCTGATACGTCTTTTCTTTCTTAAATACTAGCAACCCGAACGGTGAACGCACTAGTCCCGTAATCGGACCACCTTCACCTACACTAACTTCTATAGCTCCGTCAGGGTTAAGGTTAGGCGTGTCGAAATTAACCTGTTGAAGCGGGTTAGCTTTCTCTGTGTAGAAAACACTCTGGTCTAAGAATCCGTCGTCTACGAGATAGACTTTCCTCGCTGTATGTGACCACGTCGGGGAATCGAAGATACCACGAATTACTAACCACTCACTAGTATCTCCGCCCGGGTTAAAATCCCCGCTATCGTTTACGACGGCCATTAGCTCGGCACCCATTTTTATTATATTATTACCGATAGACGCTTCGAATGTAGTCGCACTAGGAATTTCCCCGATAGCTTTAATGACTAAAGAATCCGCATTCATTAACTTCGCTACTCGTCCTAGGAAGGTATCTGTCTCGAATGTATCTCTAGCCGCGAAATAATCACCCACCTCTATATTCTTCTTTTCGAAATCCTGCCCGACTCTTTTATACCCGAAATGCCCGTCGTTTAGATCGGTGACAGAGGCTACCGGAACTGCCGTTTCGGAATACTTAACTAGCCCCCTAGTCCTAGGGCCGGGAGAAATACTTATAAGGGTATCGCTATCCGAGGATCCGGCTGCGGTATACTTAGTCTTATGTGCTGCGGCTTGCCCCGTAAACCAGAAGCGCTCCCGCCATTCCGTCCCGAACTGAGCCATCGGGGTTACTCGCCCATCTTCGGGTGCGGGGTCAGTAGTACTAGTCGTAAGAGTCCCTGCGTCTATAAAGCTACCAGCATTAGGATGAACCGAGTCTAGGAATAAGAGTGTCCCCATAGCCGTTCCATCTGGGTCCCCGAGCGCTCGATATATATTAATCCCCGATACCTGCGCCGTGTCTTTTCCGCCTATAAGCCAGTAGGGATGAGGCTGCACGTTCGTAAGCGTAATAGTCTGATTCCCGTCGGTCGTAGAAGCGAATACCGTATCGGTGCGAAAACTCTCCTCGTTATACTGATTCTGATACGTGAGGGCATACATATAGGTTGTATCGGCGGTAAGGTAACCTCCGCCTGACGTCGTAGCCGTAGGACTTAAGACCTGCTTCTCGTCCATCGGAAAATTTAGTCGGTATAGGCTATCCCCGTCAAACGAAGCGGGTTCTGATATCTCGCCCGTTATAATAAGGCGTCCGTTATAAAGGGTAGCCGATAGGAAGTCGTCCGTATCCGTAACGAGTCCCGTAGGGGCTGTTACCCTCGTATAAGTCCCCTCGTTAGCTCCGCCGTTCTCTCGGACCGTCCATAACGACTCTGCTACTATTAGAGTACTACCGTAGGTCCTATCGCCTATGGTTCGCTCTATCTCGGCCATTAAATTTATAGAGGCCGTCCCTGCTGTCTGCTGTCCACCGATACCTACCGAATCCGCCGTTAATCCTTTACGTTTCCGAGCCGTACCATCTGGGAACGGATCGAAATTAAAACTATATCCTACGAAAAATCCCGCAGGGACCTGTTCTTCTCGATCACGAAGGTTGAGCCCTAGCTCGAACGAGATAGGAAATTCTACGGTCTTCCCGCCCCCCTGCGCGGAAGACGCTACCGGGAGTCCGATAAGAATTATGCTAACCAGTATAGATTTCATATCAGACCTAGTGAGTATAAACGACTTCGCACTCGCCGAACTCGAACGATAAACCGCTTCCACCCGTAACGATCTCGACGATTATCCCCTCGGAGGCGGACCCCTCTACCGCTGTACTAAGATCTGTCCGCTTCCATCGCCATCGCTTATTTTCCACCGTACCTAGTCCATGAGTCGATAGAGAGGAACTAATAGCCGCCGGAGGATCGGGAGGTGCTGCTGCCTGAAACGTCCATCCTGTAGCGTTATGATGTAAGATTTTTACGTCTGCGGTAGCGTCGGTGTATCCGCCGAAAGCCTCACACGTTACGCCTGTTACTGTAAAATCGGTTTTACCCCGATCGTAGTACGCATTAAGACCGTAATTTACGTCGCGGTCCATTGAGCCCGCGATCTTTTCTATTTTTATCTGACCGTTCCACTTTTCCGGGGTCTCGTAATACGTCCCCGACGAGGCCGAATTTATAACCGTTATCGTAGCCGTGTCGGGAGAGGTTATATTCCCCTCGTCGTCTATCGAGTCGCCAGTGATTTCGTAAGTAGCGTTCGTTCCTCCGCCTGTCGCACCTTTAACTATAAAAAAGTGCCCGCCCTGCGGAGCATTCGACGTTCCGAAATTAGCTGCCGGATTGAAGTCGTTCGGAGTCGCACCGAAATCGTAGTAACCCCATCGGTAAAACGTACCCGAACCGGCGTTCGTCCTTAGATGCCACATAAGCTCGGACCGAGGCATCTCCCACGTTAAATCACCCGACCCGTTCGTATGTAAGAGTGAATGATTATCCCCATCGGTAGCGGGCCAGATATAGTCGGTATTCTCCGTAACCGCCGAACCCGATAACTCCGCGTAGAAGGTCGCGGCGGCATTATACATCCTAAACGCCGGGGCTCCTACCGTAACATCGGACTGCCAGTCTACGCCGTCCCACGTAAAAGTAGCGTCGCCGTCGGAAGACTTTACCGTAAGCGTAAACGGCGTGCAGTCGTCGCGCCCTAACGTAAGAGCACAGTCGTCCGTATGATCTAGCGGCTTCCAGATGTGCGTAGTATTAAAATGGTCCCGGAATCGAAGCCATAAAGGCCACCCCGACTGCATACGCCGATGCATCGTAAAGCTATTAAGCGGAACTCCGTTATTTCCGAATGCGGTACTCTCTGCTATAGTAGCAGACGTACGGAACGAAGACGCTAACGAGAAATCCTCTAAGAATCGGATTCGGTTCTCGGGAGGACCCGCAGAGCGCCCTACGTTAATCTTTCCCGTAGCAGCCGTAAGGAGCGATATTGCTACCGCTCCTATAGCCACGCGAATACTAGCGCGGGTTAGATTTATCGTGCTTCCCCTTACCCTCTGTCTGCCACACTCTTCCCGCTTTACTTTTACCGGGCTGGCTTTTCTTTTTCTTAGGAGAACCTGCCGGATCGAATCCGCGAGATTTCTTAGCCATCGTACACCTCCTTAAGGCTGGCCTGATTTCTTGATACCCTGGCGAACGAAAATAAGAGCGAACCCCTCGCCCATTTTCTCGAACCCCTCTTCTATGAACCCTTCTATAAAAGCCATATAGGCCCCATAGATAATCGCACCTACACCGAGGAGGTACGTCTTTTTACCGCTAAGCGCGGCTTTAACACTTTGCATAGCCTTTGACTCTCCTGCTAGTTGTATTACGTGGTTAAACGCGAGTTTTAATAGAAAATTATTAATCGCCGCCTCCCTGCATTATCGCTAGACCCTTAGGTAGTTCTATTCTCTGTGCGGGAAGTGCCTGACGGAATGCCGAGTCTAACTCAATCTGTAGCTGATTCTGAATCCGTAGATATCTCGTATTATCGCTCTGATCTATTTCCATCGCTCCATACATCGCCGCATATAACGCGACGATATAATCTAAATCGTCGTCGGGCCAGATAAACGCCTTATCGGCATCGGCACCCGGGGCCCCTTCGATTATACGAGGAGACTGTGCCTGATAGTCTATCTGATAATAAAGAATTTCCGCTTGATAAGAGAACGGAAATGTCTCTATCGTTAGGACCGGGACTTTACCCACTGCTGCATCCTGGTCGTATTTAAAGGCCCAGAATTTCTGTGCGGCGGTAGCCGTATCGGTTCGATTATAGTCGTCGGTTCTCTGCGATAGCTGCTGCCACGAAAACTTACGGCACGGAAACCAGTCCCCGGTGTTGTTTACCCTCGTCTTAACCGTCCAGAACCCATCGTACCGGGGAGCTAGGGGCACATAGCCAGCTAAATTGTCGTCTTCATCCCGGATCTCTAAAGACTCGTTATTACTACCAGACCCGATATGGACGTTTAGCCAATTCCATTGCTTTAGACCGCAAAGGAAGTTAATCCCCATGTTTACCCACTCGTCACGACGTTTCGTATCTAACGAACGTCCTACCGCCCCTCCTAGCCACTGCTGCATCTGAGCTACTACTCTATCATATCTCGTATTATTATCTGGCATTATCTCCCCGACCTATGGCGTCAAAAACGCCTTTCTCTTTGCTGATTATATAGACCCTGCCATAGCGGCCCCGGAGTAATCGTGCCGCCGCCGGAGGTCTGATTCATCCGTTTAACCATTCGATTATAAGTGGCACTAAATCGACTCTCGGTCTCGGAGACTTCCTGGTCTGCCATCCTCTTAGCCGTGGCATTCGGAGTAATCTGCCTAACTTTAGCGAATATGCGCTTAAGAGCCATATCTACTAAGATGTCATGGAATTCGCTCGGGAGCGTAGGTATGTCGCTCGTAGCCGATAATTCTGCCGGGGACTGATGATGAGCTATGGTCACCGTAGTAGACGAACCGAACGCAGACACGATCATTAATTCCGAATCACGAACCGCATAAGCGAATCGTCCGAGATGCCGCGTATCGGTTATAGTTAGATTCCTACGACGATAGATATCCGAGATTTGAACCTTAATCCACGGAAACGTATCGTTAGCCCCTACTATCCCGTCTTCTACGGGGAGGCCTCGCCATCGGGTAAGCTCGCTCGTAACGTCTTTAGTCGTCCCGTTAGCGACGGTCCACGTGATAGACTCGTCGGCTATAGCTTCGTCGAATAAGAACCACTGATGCAGCCGTCGGTGAGCCGTATTTATATATTCGTTTACGGCCATCGATTCGATGCCTTCTACACTATCGGTCCTATCGAAAACTTCGCTCTGTATCTCGCCGAACGTCACTAGAGATTAGCCTCCTTCGATGGTCCCGATGGCAGTATCTATCATAGCCTTCGTTACACTACGTCCTAGTCGCTTAGATAGAGGGCCGGGAAGTGGATGCTTACCCTTATCTTCCATATAAGCCTCTACGGCCTCTACTATCGCTGCGTCTGGTCCGTTCTCGGCCTCGTCTACGACTTCCTCGGTAGTCTCGGGAACCGGAGGGTATGCCTCGTATTTAGCCTCTTTAGCCGTGCGAGAGAACTCGTTCCAGTCTACGGACTTAAAGTCACCGCTATCTCTGTGCGTATCTATAGAACTTAGAACGTCCTCGAAATCCTCGACCGTCTCTATAAACGATCCTTCTGCCCATCTAGCGTCGATAGGCCCGGTATACTTCCGGTAACGATTACTCGGGCTGTTTATAAGCCCCCTAGCTGCTAAGAGATCGGCTACGAGGATAACCCTTCGTCCGAAATAGCGTTTCTGCCTACGGACTTCGAGTCGGACTCGTTGCCCGTTAGCGCAGATAATATCTTTCTTAGGCAGATCGCTTAGACCTGTATACTCTAAATGGTAGCCGTTCTCTATGCTCATATTAAAAACCTTTAAAGAAGTAAGACGAGAGGCGACGTAAGCCGCCCCCGTCTATCGTGTTAAGATTAAGGTTCGTATTTAAGTCCGATGACTTTCATGCGTATATTAGACGTATCATGAACAGTCGTCCGCAGAATAACAGCCATTTCATCCGGCCACCCTACGGTGTTAGTCCCGGCCACGGTCGTAGCCATGGTCCTAAGAAGTCCGAAGGTGTAATAGGATACGACATTCTGAGCGTCTGTAACCACGATCTCGGTCGTATCCGTCGGAGTGTAGACTGCGTGCCACTCAGAGAAAGTCCCGGGAGTCTGAGGAAGCTCGCTCCGCCCGATGAAGTGAGGAACGAAGCCTACTGTATCAGTGCCCACGGTGCTATTAGTAACGCCGTGGAAAATGAACATAAGGCTATCCGCTGCAACTCTCCACCCCCGCTCGGATCCGTATCCAGACCTTTTCCCGCTCCTAGGATTAGGATAACCTAGCCCATAAGGACTAAACGACGCTGTAGTGTCTAGCTTAGTCAAGCCAACAGACATAGTAGCATTAGTCTGACCGCGTATGACCTTCCGAACGAATACTTCGTCCGCCGAATAAGAATAACCCGCCAGAAGGGCTACGGCGACTAGTAGAGTACTAAGAATTTTTCTCATCTTCTAACCTCCCTATACGCCCATAATGTCGAGTGTAGTATGAACTAGCGAACAGACATTACGACGGTCGTAGTCTGTAGAGCCGTCTGCTGTGACGTTACGGGTCTGAGCGCCCCAACCTTTAATAATATCTACGCCGATTTTCCGACTACGATTAAAGTCGTTCTCGGTAGCTTCGATAACTTCGAAGTCGTCGTAGGCACTCTCGGCCATAGCACACTGACCGAATACGAGGCTCTCTACCGCTACGTAGTTACTGTCGCCTGTAGCAGTCTCGGTCCTCAGCGGGGTGCTATTAATCATGTTCGTTCCAGGATGAGCCGTAGGGATAAGAGTAATCCCGTGGATCATATCGTATCTCATCTTACCGCTATAGAGTTCATTACCGAAGACCTCGACGCCTGCATCGCGGGCGTTAAGGTACTCGGGATCACTCTGAAGCTCGGTAATAGTAATAGGAGGTACGAACGCGACATAAGTCTGACGCCTACCCATAGAAGTCTCTACGGTCAGCGGCATGATACCCCTGTCGGCCATATAGGCATAGAGATAACGGAAATCCTGCGGGGTTAGAATATGGTCCGTAGGATTCGCTAGAATCTCGTTAGTATAAGTATTCGCACTTACCGTTAGAATAGGGTTACCGGAGATGGTCCCGGCGTACCAGATATTATAAGCAGTAGACGTTCCTCGACCTGCGCTAGCTGCGTCGACGACGGTTTTAAATAGAGTAATGTTATCTGTATGAGAGGCGTTAACGTCGTTCTGGAAAGCTCCAGCCGTAGCCGTGTCGAACGTCGGTAGCGCCTGAGCCGAAGCATGTAGTGCGAAGTTAAAGTCGTACATACGTGCCCACCAGAAGCCTAGAGCCTCTGCGGCGATAGCGTAGTTATCGTGTGGGTTTTGAGAGTCGAAGAGCTTCGTCAGTTCCGCTGCCTGACCATGCGACCTACGATTATGTTCGTAAGTCTGATAGAACTGGCTACTTAGGTTACCCGTAAGAGGCGCTCCCGAAGGGACGACATTTCCTACGATACCCGAGACTCCCTCGGTCCTAAACGTAACGATACCTACGTCATTACTGACGACGGTCATTACGCCCGGTCCTGGGCGCTCGCCTTTAAATATCCCAAAATGGGAGTTCTGCTCGGCGACTTCGACTAGGTATTTACCGACCTTAGTCCTTGCCGCCGTTGAAGATAGTGTTCCTTGCTGGATAGCCATAAATTAATTACTCTTTTCTGCGCCCCTCGCTACGAAGCGAAGAGCGTCCGTATATCGAGTTTACCATTTTCGGCCTTCTGAGCCTTCATGGTTTTTTCGAAATCCTCTACGGATACATCGTCACTGAACGGATTTACTGACTCCGACTCGGGACCTCCGCCGGAAGGCGGGGCCGATTTAGGAGCCTCTTTCTTAGTCTGAGTAAGTTGCCTTAAAACCGTCTTCTTGGCGGACTCTGCGACCTTAGCGGAATCGGTTATATCTAGACCTTTTTCGCTGAGAACTTTAACCCTAGTCTCGTTTAAGAACGAGCGCATATCGCGAGGATTAACGAAGTCACCCTGATCGATAATAGACTTCTGAAAATCTCCGAAGTCTACGGCAGCCCTACTTCTAACATCCTCGGCTACCTCTTCATCGGGGAAACTTACATCGTCCCACCAGTCGGATTCGGCTTTTCCTACGGCCTCTCTCCAAGTCTTATCTTTTTCCTCCGAGGTCGCCGGAACTACCGGCTCCTTCACCGGCTCCCGATTGCTAGAAGCACTTATGATTCGCTCTACCCAATCCGCCTGACGCTTTACGTAGGCGGCGTATTCTAGGTTATACTTATCGGGATCTTCTAGATTAAGATCGGGATCAGGAGGTTTAGGCATAACTTTAAGAGAAGAAATCTCCGACTGTCGTCGCTCATCTTCGCGTTCACCGCTGATCCTTTCGAATTCAGCGGTCTTATCCGCGAAGATTTTCTTTTCGGCCTCTAGTTCTCGTAGGAGCCTATTAGCCTCCTCGTGCTTTTCGGTCCCCGTCCGAAGGAGATTCCGGGGGTTTCGAGAGGCATCCGCCATTTCGATAAGATCTTCGGCGGTCTCGACCGGGACGACCGTACCATCGGCTAAAGTTATTTCGTAAGGCGTAAATTCTACCGCCGGTTCTTCGTTCTCGCTATTATCCTGTTCAGTGGATGTACCCGCCGATTCTTTCGATTCGGTTTCTACTACCTCTTCTGTAGGCTCGGACGTTGCCTCGTCCTCCTCGCTAAGACCCTCTGACTCCTCTTCTAGGAGAGTATTCATCTCCTCGGAAAAGGCTTCTCGGCCACTAACCGGAGTTCCGGTATCTTTAGCTTCGGACGTGTCGCCCGCTTCTACTTCTTCGGTAGTCGTAGTTTCGTTCATTTACTCGTACCTCCTATACCGTAGGCGGGGTTGGACCCGGTGTCGCCGATGGCGTTGCACCGCTCGCTCCCTCTTCGGTTTGTGTAATAAACTGCCCTAATACCTGTAAGGCAGCATTCTGGACCTCATCCGGTTTACTTAATACGAGAGCCATAATATCGGACCATTGATCTCCGAATAGCCTCTCGCGTTCCTGGTCTAAGGTCCACCCTGGAAACTCCGCTAGGAGTTCGGTTAATACCGTTTCTTTAGATAACGCGCCCTGTCCGAGTAGGTCGAATACCGCCCCGAGGCGCTCTATGCGTTGCTGACGCTTCTGATCGTATTCCGCATCTATCGTAAGTCGGAAAGTTAAATCTGCGATCGGGATGTAATTTATCCCGTATTCTAATCGAAACTGTTCGGGGAAGCTATTCGCGATCGCGAACGCTCGGTCTACGCCTTCGTCATCCGAAAGAGATATCGCGACTTCCTCGTTCTCTTCTCGATCCACGACGAACAAAGCATTCGGAACGGTCGCCTTCCCGCCCGATTCGAACTCGCCCGTATCTAATATCCGGTCTACCGACTCGGTTTCCGCCCGACCTGCCGGTATCCTCTGATTTATAAAACTCCCTGCCGCCTGCCCTATCTCGGGAAGCTGCATCGGTATACCCCAGTGTCTCTGAATCATCGCCCACGCTATCCGCCCGACATGCTGCATAGCATTATCTACGAAAATCCTAGGAGTTTCCTGCCCGAGGACTCCAGCCTGCTGTGCGGTAGATAGAGCTATACCCGACACCCTCTTCTCTACGTCCGTATCCCCGAGGACCGCCGACTGTATATCGACGACATCTCGCATTAGTTTCTGGACCATCTGAATCGTATTAATATGCTTCGAGAAGTCGTTCGTATCCTGAGTGAATCTAGCGAATACGGAATTAAGCGGCTGTGCCTCTCGGGAAGTCCCGACCGTATTTATCATCATCGTTTCGGGGAGTTCGCCCGATTCGATCTTATACTTCTGCTGAGGGTCTAGAACCTCTCCGTCGAGAAAAACGACACCTCGGAGCTTCGCGTCTATCGCCATGACCTTTATGAGCGTACTCATTAGCGTGTTCTCGATGTCCTGTAGATCGCCTACGTCGGCTAGTATTCCGTGACCATAAGCGCCGTCGGTCCGAACGGAGCCGGGGAACGTCACGAAGGTAGGCATCCCATACGGTAGAACCTGCGGATCGTCTATTACGATAGCATCCGAGTCTTTACCGGAGAGACCCCCTACCGAGCGCATCGAATGCCATGTCTGCTGAGGTAACTCTAAACCCTCTACGACTTCTACCGATTCCACCGTCTTCCACTGATATTCCGTCACTAGTAAATAATCGTCGCTACGATCCTGCCCCTTAAGAGTCCTGTCGTGCGAAATCCCGATAAAGAAGTCGTCATCGCCGCGATCGGGAGCCTCGTCCCGTCCTATCTCGGATGCGAACATCGCGTGAGTGGGTTCGAGTATATCGGTGTGGCCCCTGCCGTAGGGCTGAACCGCTTTAAGTTCTTTTATTCTCCGAGCCTTCTTCGGATACATCTTCATTAGATCTTCGCGACGTATAGCCGTTTCATATCCGATATAGTTCGACCCCATAATAGGACCAGCCGGATTACGAGCCTTCGGAGACCACCAGACCTGCCCCGGGTAGATTCGGTCTACCGTTATCATTCCGCCTATTTCGGGTCGTTCGGTTAAATCGACGGAGAACCGAAGGACTCCTACATCGAACGCCGCTAGGTCGGTAATGGCTTGATGAACCTTAGTTTTTAGCCCGGATAAATCGGTCCACATATCCCAGAGGCTACGAGCCTGCTTAATAAGAGGCGCGGGAGATTCGTCTCGCAATTCGGGAACTATAGCTAATCGACCTCCTCCGATAAGAGCGGCCTTACGATTAACTAGAGGAGCTATAAGGGGGACGGTCATATAGGCGTCGGATGTTTCCCCGGGATCCCACGAGTCGGGATACTGTCTACCGACTAAGTAGTCATTCGTCTTATCGAGCATATTCATAAACTCTTTACGATCCGTAGTCCCGAGTGCTTCCGAACGGGATCGCTGTAGTTTACGAATAGCCGCGTTATTACTTCGCTCTGCTTTAATACCTTAAGCCTTTACGTTTATCCACGACGTTCGCCAGTCCTTACTCATTCCCGACGGATCGGGAGATCGAAATCGGTTTATAGCTCTCCACGGTTCCTTACTCTGAACCTCGTCTATATTCTTCTGAGAGGTCTCCTCGATACGTTCGTCTATAGCGGCTAGCTTACTAGAGAAGGAGGGGCTACCGTCACCGGATTCTATTAGTCTCTCGCGCTTCGCACGAAGGGTATCGAGTAGCGTAAGAGGGCTAACTACGGCTGCTCTCTCGGGAGATTCCCACCCCGGCTGCCATCCGTCATCTTTAATCCAGTCGTTTAGCTCGCAGATATAGGCGGTCATAAAGCCGCAGGCGAAATGATGATCGTCTTTTCTACCCCGCCCCTCGGCCTTCCCTTTCGAGTTTATCGCCACGTTTCCCCACTGGTGGAGGACGTGCGTAAAGTCGATCTGCCATGTTTCCCATTGTCTCCGAAGGAGTGTTACGGCTACGTCTCGACTCTTATTATTCGTCGAGAATCCGTAAGCCGGTTTATCTCCTGCCCACTCCGCTCGCATAGGACGACGCCAGATGTTTCCGTAATCGAGGCCACGAAGGTAGGTTACCATAGAATCACCCCATCCACCGGTAACCTCTACAGCGGCGATCGCGGGTGCTACCGTAGTTTTTTCTCCGGTGATAGGGTCTTCTCGGACGAGACTGTACTCGTTTCCTATCGCGGCCACCTCCCGGGCGAATTCCTCGGGGTCTAACGCTCCGTCTATCGTCGCTTCGAGGCGTAGCCGCTTCGTATTAAAAACCCATCCCGCTACGGGGTCGTCGGCGTGACCGCTACTAGGATCGCAGACGACGAGGTATTTAGTATTAACTTCGGGGGGGTATTTTACGCGGACGTAGTCGCCTCGGAGGCTCGGAGAGTCTATCTCTAGAGTCCTCGTAATTCTCTTATTTAGCTCCGCCCCGTTAAAATAGAGCGAGGATCGAGACGTAAACATCTCTATGTCGGTCGCAGGATACTGTAGATGGAATAAATCGAAGTCTCCGCTACAGCGGTTCGGGAGGCCGTCGGTGAGCATCCACTTAAGGGCGCGATTAATCTCGGTGATCGCGGCGCTCTTCGCTTCCCCCGATAAACCCCCTACTCCCCACTTCTCCCAGGCGAGACCGTAGACTTTATCTATCTCTTCCTGATACCGATTTTTTAAAGTCGGGTCGGATACGCTCGGAGCTCCGACTTCTTCACCCGGCTCGATATCCCCCCGATATCCCTCGAACTCCCACCATGCATCGAACTTCCACGTATAGCCGCTAACTCCGGCGAGGCACTGATCCCGTAGCTGCTTTAAATATGTCCCTGCTATCTGCTTCGCTCCGTCGTCTCCATAGGCAGCGCCGGTCTTTATAATTATCGTTCCAGCCTCATACGGGACACACTGATCGTTTACGCCTGTCATCTGATCCCAGTCTACCGCATCGTCGCCGCACTCATCGTATAGAACTAGTCGGAAGGCGTCTCCGGCTGCACCCTTATTCCCCGATCCGCCGGTCTCTAAACGCATAAACGATCCGCCCTCCTCGACGAACCGATCTCGCTCCGGGTCGAAATCCTCCCAGCGCATCATATTTAGATTCTTCTGACGAAGGGGAATCCGTAAGAGAGGGTAGTCCTCGGCGGAGATCCGCATCTGCTCTTCGTAAAGCTGAATCATCCGATAAAGAGCCTGGGTAGTCCCGGCCTTATTCGACATAATCAGAGTAGACTGATGCCGCTGAAATCTCGTTAACTCGTGCAAAACGGCGGTCCAGAAGGTAGACTCACCGATACGACGAGGTTTTCCTTTAGCCCATCTAACGGGTCTTTTTAATTCGAATAACTCGTAGACTAGATCGTCTAGCTGCCGAAGCTGAAGATTATGTAGTCTAAACGGAATGACTTCGCCGCTTTGCGTTTTTATCTTATAAAGACTCTCTATAGTCCACCGAAGGTAATGAGCCATTATCTTCCAGACTCTTAGCCGGTCACCTTCCTTCCACGCGGTTTCCCTCGCCGAACGGATATTATCCGGGAGGGGGTTCTGCATGAATCCATGAGGATCGGGATTTTTAGTCGGGAAGTCCAGAGTCTTTCTTTCTAGCACCTGCGGGCTTGTCGGGCCTCTGTCGAGCTACGCGGATTTCTCGAATTAGAGCGGCTATATGGTTTAGCGCTACACCTCGGTAGATCCCGTTACTCTTAAGAGCATTATGAGCCATTTCGATAGACTCTTCTTCGAGCGTCTGTAGCTTAGCCTCGGTCCGGGTTCGGTCTATGAAGCGACGGTCTTCCGGGTTCTCTCCGTCGTATTTTACTCCTAACCCATTTGCCCACCAGTTAGGATCGTCGAACTTTTCATCGGTAATCCCGAGACGAATAGCCGTAAGCTCTTTTAGCTTCTTCCCGTCGTTACTCACCGGTAAACTTGTCGCTTATATCGCCGAGTATCTCTGCTATATCGGAATCTTCTCCGTCTTCGTCGCCCTCGGATAAAATTAGATCCTCGGGAGTTATGCCCATCTCTACTAACTGCTTCGCTGTTAGAGCCACTATCGAAGCGCTGCCATCGGCGTCTATCGAAACTAAGTCGATAAACACTAGTAACCGAAAATCCGGGTCATAGTAGGCACCTAGAACTACACCTGACTCGAACTGAAGAGTCATATCGACGCAGCCGGGGAGGAATCCTTCGGGGATTAGAAAAGCTCTAGTTCTGCTTTTAGCTTAGCGTGCCATTTCGACTTCGTCGGGGTACCGTCGGAGACGATTCGTTCGATTTTAAATTCGGGTATAAACGCGACGAGGCCCGCACCTAGGCCTCTTAGTTCGGACATCGCGAATAATCTCTGCCGGGTTTCGTTTACCTCGAATACACCCTTAGCTACCCACTCTATAGCCGTCACGTCTCCGAGCTTAATTCGGGTATTCGCGTCGGCGGAGAATCGGGCTAATACCGCCCCGTCGGAAAACCATCGATCGGCGAAGTTAACCGTAGAACCTCCCCCGATAGAAAACGGGCCGAGAGTCCGACGATATTCGGCATGGAGGTTCATTAAATACATATCGGCCTCCTCGGAGTCTACCATTCGTAGACCTATCCCGAAAGCCGGTCGTTTATAATTTATATCCTGTTCGTAATCGTTATAAAATACGCCGTCCTGCCGTTCATGCTGATATTCGTTCGAGAACGAAAACGACTTTCCTCTATACCCATAACCACCGGCGATCTGAAAATCGAAGGAATTCGGCTGAACCGAGGCGTTACGAAATGACGCGGAAGTAAAAAGACGAGTAGATCCGCTTCCAGAAGAGAAAGAGGGCAGGAAGAGACCCCCAAGGATTAATACGAGACCTACTCGCCGGAATCGTTTAAACATTTACGAGAGCATTCCTCATTTTTCTGCGGGCGGATTTTAGATACGACTTTACGGTAGCTTTCGATAGATCGAGATCTTCGGCTATCTCAGACGAAGTCCTCGATTCTACGTCGGAGAGAAGGAGGACCTCTTTTTCTCTTCGAGATAGCCTAGCGAAAGCGCCGGTCGTCTCGTCGGAAAATCCTTCGTCGTAAAAATCATCCTCGCACGCTAGAGCGTCTTCGGCTACGTCGTCGATTGAACTAAACTCGATATCGAGACGGCTACGAAGGTCGTCGGTATAGAGATTCAACATGATCCGCTTCGCCCAGGTTAAGCGCTCCGAGTCACCATTAAATGAGTCCCATACCTCACAGAGGCGGAGAGACGTATCCTGGACTAGATCTTCCGCCGCTTCGTCCGTCCTCGTAAAGGTGGCAGCGTAAAACAGTAGATCCTCGCGATGACCCGTAATAAATTCGGTTAATTCCATGATGTGATTAGTTACTCCTTCTGTATACTTAGACGTAAAAAAGGCCCCTTTAGGGGGTATCCGTCGCGTTGGTTTACAAAATATACTACTACAGGTGTAAGAAGAAAAGGAGTAGGGGTTGACAGGGAAGAATAGAAGTGGTATATTAGATTTATGAAAATATTCGATCGATTAGATAAAGGCGTCAATAACGCTCCGCTATCTACGGTATTCTTCTGGTACGTAGTAGCCTCCGTTGTTTTCGCCGGGGTAATAGGACTCGGAGCGCTATGGCTCGATTCTCTCTTAGAGCGAGGTATAATTGAACTTCCTATGCCCGGATGGAATTAGGTCTGGGACTTCGGTCTAAAGCATAAGGAGGCCCCCGATGGACCCGTCGAAGATTAAACTTATAGGCGCTTTCGCTATCGGTATAGCGGTTATTATAGCCGTAGGATTCTTAGTCGCGTCGTTCTTAGGGTTAATCCTAGCCGTACTGGAGCCGATGTTATGAAAAAAGCAATAATCGCCGCCCTCCTGGTAATCGCCGCACTAATCTACGGGATAAACTCTCGGGGAGATCGCGAGATCGCCGTAGAAACATTAGACGCCGATGACACCACTTCGATAGTGGCTCTAACAGCGAAGCAGTTAGTAGAGATGGGCATAACTCCCAGTTACCGACTCGTTCCGGTAGATTCCGGCGTAGCCCTCCTAATATGCCCCCTACCTTATTCTCTTATAGGCTGCGACACTCTCCCTGTCTGCTCCAGGACATTAGAGACATTTCCATGCGCTTCTATCACCGGAATTCCGGCTCGGTATATCCCGGTCGGAGGAAGTCCCCCGGAAATAGTCGCGGATACGGTCGTTACTCGCTAGCCTTTCACGGTCATACGATCCCCCGCAGGAGTCATTCCGATCCCTCCCCCTCCCCCGTCTCTACTTCTACCGTCGCCGCAGCCGGATCCTCGAATATCGAGACCGTTCGAACCGGGCCTACTTCTTTAGCCGCGTCCTCGGCTTTCTGCTGATCTATAGCTAGTGCTACGCCAGATAATTCCCCCGAAAGCGCCGGGTTTCCGGTAGGATCTTCGACTACTATAGAACCGGCGGAGGACAGAAACCTACTACGAATAGAATCCTTCGCGTTCTCGCGAGCCTTCCGAAATTCGTCATTTAAGGCCCCTGCAAATTCGATGATAAGCTCTATGATTAATTCGTTCTCCTCAGAGGCGCAGGGGACACTAGCCGTTTCGGTCGATTCCTCCGACTCGTCCTCGGTGAAAGACACTAAGACCGACATAATCAGTCCTCCTTCTTCGAGCGATAATAGCTAACTCCGACTACTATTCCCAGAAGGGCTAATAGTGCTAAGGCTAGATACTCCGGCGAAGTTACCGCGAGGATTATAGCCCCTCCGAGGTTTATAGGTACGCCGACTCCGATTCCGATCGATTTAAGTAGCAGCACCTTAATCCTCCTCGCTGCGCTAGTGGTAATCCCGTAACCTACCCGACCTTAGAGTCTCTAAAGCCGCGTCTTTTATCTGCCTAATCCGTTCGTGAGATACCCCGAAATCTCCCGCAAGAGACCGCATATTTCGGGGCTCTTCCCCGGAGAGTCCATAATGCTCCGATATTACTCGGTGCTCGCGTCCGGTTAAAAACTTCATACCCGAGATTACGTCGTCCCGAGTATCGAACTCCTCTGGCGGGATAGAATTATCGGAAATAAAATCGAGTAGATCTCCGTCGTCTTCGCCTGCGATATTAAAAAGAAAAGAAGTCGTATGCCGATCCGCCGAATAAGCCGATTCGAGACCTTCGGGATCTATACCGAGATCTTCCGATATATCGTTAGTCGTTATCGGTCGCGACTTCTCCTGTTCGAGCCTTCGACGAGACTTTTCCGCGTCTACGATAAGTCGATGCTTGTTCTCGGGTATTCGAACCATTCGAGATTTATTCATTAGGGCGACTCCGATAGATCGACGTATTCTCCAGGCTGCGTGAGTGATTAAACGAAATCCGCGATCGGGGTCGAACGTATCTACGGCGTCTATTAGCCCTACATTCCCCTCGGATACGAGATCTAAAAAACTAAGTCCTCGATTTTTATACTTCCCCGCTATAGTCACTACGAACCTTAGATTCGAGGATATTAGCTTCTCTCGCGCTTCGGGGTCTCCTCGTCTTACTCGTCGTGCGACTTCGAGTTCTTCCTCGCGGGACAAAAGAGAAGCCTTTCCGATCTCTTCGAGATATCGGGCTACTATCGGGTCTTCGGTTTTAGTCATCTACCCTCCTTAAGTAAAGAATCGAATTCGATTAAGTCGGGACTATCGAGATCCTCTATGTCGCCACCCATAGCCTTTCGTAGAGATAACCTCTGTGCCGGGTCGAGAAAGAATCCGTCTACGAACTTCTCGTAAGGATCGGTGTAGACGAAGAGATTAGCCTCGAAGGGGTAAGACCTGAAATCCGATATTTCTATTCGGAACCTTCCCCCGAAGCATATCTGATATATCTCGCGTTCTCCGGGAGGAGGAATAGAGATGTCGGTAATAATCCCCTCGGGATCGTCTTCGATAAACGCGATTAGTGCCTTAGTTCTTTCTTTCGAGGTCATCCTAACCCCCTCCCACACTCGGGACATGCTTCGCCTGTCCGACGTTCGGTCTCCCGGCCTTAAGCCCCTTTAAGAGTGTAAAGCTAATATAACTACGTTTCGGGAGAAGGTCAAGCCCTAAAAGACTCCGCTGTCGAGTCGGAGATTTAAGTCCCTTCTGGTAAGGTCAGTCTCCTCTATACCAGAACTGAGCCGAAAATAGAAATAGGTCCGAGGAAAAGACGAAGAGCTCGGGCCGCTTCGAAAGATTTTCTCATAATCGAGAATATACGAAGGTTAAGGGTAAAAGTAAAGGGGTAGGAGAATAAAGATAGATGAGGAGGATATATTTTTTTTTATTTTATATTTTCTAGATAGGGCCTATAGGATATTTTAGGAGTAGGGGTAGAGGATGGATTAGATCAAGGTGGGGAGGGGGCGGCGGCGTCCCGAAAATGGGGGTTTCGGGTTGGGGCACGACCGGCTGGAAACTGGCTAGGATAGGACTAGCAGCACTCCAAATAGCTAAATGCCTCCAACGCAATACCTTACCTATATTGTTATGGTTAGCATAATAGATAATATCGGACCCTAGGTACAATACCTATAGGGCATAAGGCTATACTATTCAGGGGGTTAGAGTCTGTAACCTAGTACGGAGAAGAAGAGATACACGGTAATACCCTACCCTACCCTACTTACTCACTGGGCACCGTACAGTCCTATCTAATAATAGTGTATATCTCATCCCCCCCTATAGTCCCCCCCTTCTCTTGTCGTTGCGCGGCGGTCCAGATCCGCCGTACGTACTAGCAAAAATACATTAGACCAGGCACTATACCGCGGGCGCAAAAAAAAATCTACGCGGGTGCTTGGCATCCGCGGCGGTACGGTGGTACTATAGGGTGGATTGCAGGCCACATCTACCCAGCGAGCAAGGAGAGCAACATGAGCAACATGCCGACGGGAGTCTATCGTGCAGGTATCGGGGGGTCGTTTTATACCGTCTATCATAACCCCAACGGTGAGTGGTTTTGGATGTTCAGAAGTAATGCGTGGTATCTCCAAAATCGCTTTGGCCCTTTTGAGACTGAGACCAAAGCGATGGCAGACGCCGAGCTAACCACCTAACCAGGAGGGCAACATGAGCAAGAAACCGAACACCGCAACGGAAAAGGATTTAGGGCTGAAAATCGTAGAATGTGATGGATGCCCCCTGACGCGGTGGGGATGTACCCACCACATTATCGGGTTTGAGCGCGACCACGTGGAGCGTGGATTAAGCAGCATCGACGAAGCCCATGAGATAATCGACTACATTCGCAGCTGCTGCCGCAGCCAGACCACCTACACGCCTTCCCGCCGAAACGCCCTCAGGTAACGCCGAAACGTCGCCCGCAGGCCGGGCGGCGTCCGCTGGACGGCCAGCGCTGACGAGGCCAAACGGACCTGCAGACCACCACTAGCAAGGAGTAGGCGCAATGTTGGACATCGAGATACAACTAATCCACGGAGTCCAGGAGTTCGAGGGGCCGGATGGGTATTTAGAAGCTTGTTACACAGTTCGAGCACCGCTCGGGGCCAACGTATGGACAGTATGCGAGGACGGAGGATATCTCGGAGCCTTTACAGTTCCGACAGACCCAACCGTTGAGCCGACCGTGATCGACGGAGCCATCCCCCCCGATATTTTCAAAATAACGACAGAGGCGGTCCTCGAGCGCTACGTTCTGAAAAGCTATGGGGATGATTTACGGGAATCTTTACAAAGGCTAAACGTAGCGCACCACACAACGAAAGACATTAAGAGAGTGATAACTGAATAAATCGCCGAAACGTCGCCCGCAGGCCGGGCGGCGTCCGCTGGACGGCCAGCGCTGACGAGGCCAAACGGACCTGCAGACCACCACTAGCAAGGAGAGCAACATGCCCACCAAACTCCAAGAAGCAACTAACACCGTAGACGCTGAGGCGTACTGTGACGAGTGCGGGATGCTGTGGGACAAGGGCGATATAACCAAAAATTTTGCCGGAAGTGGTAGAAGTTGGTGCTTCGAGTGCATCGACATCCTGGAGAATTATATTAACTCAACCAGGGTTGCTCTGATTGCCGGCAGACCAGTAATTGACGACACAGAGCCGAGCTAACCACCTACACACAAGGAGAGAGCAACATGAGCAACACACTGAACACCGCAACGGCGTCGGACAGCCTACGCCACGACCTACGCCACAGCCTAGCAATGGCACGGGAGGATATCGAGATTTTTGTCGAGTTTCTTGACGAGGGGGGCGTCGGTAGGCCGGGGCAGAATAGCGAACAGATCGGGCTGGCCCTAGTCGATGCATCCCAGCAAATCAAGAGGGCGCTGCGACGCTGGGGGCAAATACTTGACGACCACGCCACACAAGGAGTAGCAACATGAATGCCGCAACAGAAGCATCGACAACCCTACGCCATAGGTTAGAAACAGCACGGAAAGAAATTGATATCTTCATCGGGAATCTCACGTACGACGGCGGAAGCTTTTGCCGGACTACCGAGAGAACAAAACAGATCGAGATTTTTGTCGAGTTTCTTGACGAGGGGGGCGATAGCGAACAGATCGGGCTGGCCCTAATCAATGCATCCCAGCATATCAAAAGGGCGTTGCG
>Ga0098039_1000236_pt1 | contig 24833 bp, 16 predicted proteins | sample 6_EtaG_FD_75047 | JGI IMG/M metagenome (GOLD analysis project Ga0098039, IMG submission 75047) | Marine viral communities from the Subarctic Pacific Ocean - 6_ETSP_OMZ_AT15160 metaG | ecosystem: Environmental > Aquatic > Marine > Oceanic | place: Pacific Ocean | collected 2015-01-08 | reverse complement strand
GACGAGGAAGTCTCAGAAAGAATATCAGAGCTTGAGGAATTAAATCCTTATTATGATAAATATGAAGCAAACAGATATCTTTATGGAGACACAGATCTTAGTCCGACACGAATGGAAATGACCCCAGAATACTTAGAAAAAGAAAATCCAGAGTATGCTGAAATGCGGAGACGACAGAGATGGTTGGCTGAAGATGCTGGAACAAGAGATGTTGCTGCGCCAATATCAGAAATCCAAGAACGAATGAGGGGTCTTGAGGGAGATTATTTAAGACAGAGGACAACTGGTGGTGAAGAAACAGGGTTGCCGAGTATAGCTGATATTAGTGGATATTCACCAGAATTTGGTGAACTTAGCGACAAGCTTTCATGGTATTCTGGTGCAGGAGATGAAGGTCCGATCTGGCGAGAAAAAGCTGTGGATGCTGCACAGGCAGTTGAGGATGCAGTAGCAGAGAAAGAAGCAGCGGCAGCGGCAGCGGCAGCGGCAGCGGCATCGGCGGTAAATAGACCTCCTGCTGAATTCGATATAGAAGATCATCCTCTTACCGCAGAGAGGATGGAACGTATGGAGAATTATGAGGAATGGCTGAGAAAACCGACCGATTCTGAAGTTGCCTATGAAAGTTTCCTTGGAGATATAGCGAAACAATATCGTGGTCGTATTCCTTCGGATGAGCAGAATCTGGCCCGTGAAAGATCTGAGATCCTAGACAGTTTGATTGCAGGATTCGGTGCCACTGGTAGAGGTGGGTTTAGTAAGGCATTCAGAGAAGCTGGTGGAACCAAGGATGTATGGCTTGAAAGAGACAGGCAGAAAGCCGAAAGAGAAAAATATGAAGATGCTGCCGATGCAATTATTGCCAAGAGGCATGGAATTCAGACACTCAGATCCAGACAGAATGTGACTGAGAAAGCTGATACGATACTGGCGGATCTGCAAAGAGAGCTTGGGGCGAATATGAGATCGACTGTGAGTTCGTCTGCTGCCGTTCAAGCTGCCTATCAGCAGGTTGTCGCGGCGAATCTCTATCGTGATCCCAGACAGTATGACGCTTTACAGCAACAGATGTATAAGTTGATGATTGACGGAGAGATGTCTAAAGAAATCTACGACCAGTTACAGTCATGGATGGTTAGAGATATGGTGCAGGGAATGGGCGGTGGCGAGGAGCCAGGTGTGGAGAGAACAATTCGCACACCAATGGTTGGTCTTTCTCAGACTGGAAGTAATGTAGGAACAACGGGGTCGTAAACGATGCCTACGCCGTATCAATTACCTGACGGCAGGTGGGTGAACCTCCCTGATGACCCTGCTGCGAGGGCTGCGCTAGAGAGGGCTATAGCCAGTAGATACCCTGGCGCACAGCCATCTACTATAGATCCTAACGCTCCGTTTCTTTCGACGCTGGACCCTCTTCCCAGTCAGAGACCTCCTACTTCCCAGAAAGCAAACGGCGAGGGCGAGGGCACTATTCTAGGTTCTGCCTGGGAAGGCATTAAGCAAATTCCGTTTGGTCTTCTGGATGTACCTATTTCTATAGCAGAGTCGGTTATTGGTATAGCCACGCCCCACAAAGATTATGATATAGAGAAGTGGCTTCGTAGGGCGGGCGAATACGGATCATCGCGGATAGATCCAATGTATGCGGATTCGTTCTTGCCCAAGGTTGGAATGGGTATTGGACAGGTGGCAGGAATGATGGCCGCTGGACTGTCAGGTGCTGGTATCGGTGGGGCACTGGCTGGAACCGCCCGTGCCGCGAGGATAGGAAGTGGCGTGCTTGGTAATACTGCCATGTTCTCTCTTGGTATTAGCGATCAGACGCGCAGAATAGCCGAGATGGAACAGCGCACGGGACGCAGAATATCCGCTCCCAGACAGACGATGGCACACGCGCTTGGCGCACTTACCGGATTTACTGAAAAGATAGCCTTGAAGGGGTATGTGCCTAAAGGATGGCAGCAGAAGATGGGCTGGACCAAGGCGGCCAATAAGCTTGTGTCCGGTGGCCTGAAGGCGGCTGATGAGAAGAAGCTAATGTCAGTTCTTATTCCCCGTCTCGCCAAGGCTGGTGTCAGTGGACTGGGTGCAGAGGCTATACAGGAAGCGGGTCAGCAGTTCCTGCAAGCAGGTATCTCTCGTGCTCTTTATGACCCGAATGCTATGGAGGATATACTTGCTTCTATGGCAGAGGATGCCAAGGTCGGTGGTGCCGTTGGTGGTATAGCTGGTGTCTTTATGGACCTCATGGCGAACGGATTAGGTCGTCGTAGGGGTCCAATCGGACCCAGGGGTCAGAGGGATGTGGTCGAGGGTGCGCTGGCTAGAGGTAATGGGAACGCTGAGAGGCAGTTTATTACCGATAGTAAAGGTATAATCAGAAAAGATAATACTGGAATACTTAAAAGGCTGATCGCTTCTGGTGCAGAACTCTCCCCGACACTGTCTGAGTATGGTGGAATTGATCTGGATGATGCGTCGGTCGAATCTATTGATCAGGCTATACAGCAACAGGAAATCAGAAGGGTGCAGGCCCTTGCAGAGGTTGATTCTCCTGAAGGCTATAAACCTGGTCCCGATGGAATGACTAGAGAGGAACTAAAAAGAAATATCAATGAGATTGCAGATCGGAATATCGGCAGATTAGGGCAGTTGCGTACAGGTCAGGTTACGGCACAAGAGGATCAGTATAATGAGAACATTAGCTTGGATGGCAAGAATGTAGATCCGTCAATATTAAGTAATACGTTTGAGTTGCTTGGGAATGCAGCCAATAGTTTTCTTGCACCAATTCTTAGTGGGGATGCACAGGGGTACGCGTTTATACCAGGTAAGGGGGACATATCTGAGGAGGGTGCACAGGATATCAATTCGGTAGATAAAGCGTGGGGCGAAGGAGGCATTAAGGATGCCAATGAATTTGTCAACGAAACCGGAGCTAATGCGGATCTTGGGCTTGAGTCGGTTGCTTCAGAGCTGGGAGATAGGCCATTAGATGTTATCCGTAAAAATTTATTGGATGCCGAGCGAGAGCTGAGTGAGCGTACCTTTGCCGAGGATATGGTAGAAGAACAAAACGAGCTACAGGAGCGCGTTAGGCTATTGCGGGAGGAGTTGGCAGAAGCGGAGCTTGCACGCACAAATCTAGAATATAAGCCGGGTGCAACGACTGATAATGCAAGAGTGGCAACTCCCGAAGTAGCGAGTGTCATGCTTGAGAATAGTGTCTTGGCAGACCCGGATGTCGAGATAGAAGTGCCCAAGGTCAAGGTAGCGGGTATAGCGTTAGATGATGAATTCTGGACTATGCCTCCGCCGAAGGCCGCTACTGATACCAGGGTCTTTGCACAATACAGTATGTTTTCGGGCGGAGCCAAGGGTGCGGATACAGAGTGGGGCAAGGTTGCTGAAGAATTTGGAGTAGGATCTGCCGGAGTAGAAGAGGGCTATGGGATTCGCCATATCCGTGCAAATGAGATGACCCCGGCGCATATAGAAGAGGCCCATCCCCATGTAATGAAAGCGGGCGAAAGTCTGGGTCGCACATACCCCATGAAGCCTCACTCCAAGCGCAGTCCAGAGAAGACGGAATATGCAAATAATCTTCTGAGAAGAAATTATTTTCAGGTTAAAAATGCGGATGCGGTATTTGCTGTAGGTAATCTTGTTACTGACCGCATAGGGGCCAGGAAGGAATTAGGTGCCTACCCCCTCACAGAGGTTAGAGGATTGGAGGCTAAAGGTGGTACTGGCTGGGCTGTACAGATGGCTATTGATCAAGGCAAACCAGTTTATTTATTCGATCAGTCTAGTGGAAAATGGTATACAGGAGACAATCACTCTCGAAGGGTAGTCCGCACCCCCAGACTCACTCCCAGATTTGCTGGCGTTGGAACACGAGATCTTTCAAAGCGTGGCAAAGAGGCTATCAAGGATGTATTTGTAAGATCAACCTATCCAGAAGTTGAGGCATCAACGCCCCAGGTAGGTGCGTGGCCTGAGCCTGGAGCTGGTATTCCAGGGTTGCCCGCAGCCACTCTCCCTCCTCTGGAATTCAAATCCCATATCAAAAAAGACGAGCAGACTGACGAAAAAGGAGATCCGTTATGGGCAGGTGACCCATCTATATTCTCTAACTTTTCTCCTCTAGGACAATTTGGGATTGCTCCTGCGGAGGAAGCTCGACCAACTGAAGGAGACTTCGACTATGGGATGCCCTACGAGGACAGCTTGCTTGGTCCTGTACGCGCAAAAACAGTTGAACATGCGTATCAGGCACAAAAGTTCAATGATCCAAAGATTCGTGAACAGATTTATGCGCTAGAAACGCCAGGCGAAGCAAAGAAGATAGTTAAAAATCTTCCTAGAAGAAAAGATTTTAATGATGCCGAAGCGAAGGCGATAATGATGAATATCGTCAGGCAGAAATTCGCAGCAGGAACCAGTCTTAGGGAGTTATTAAAGTCTGTACCTCTAAATAGAAAGATAGAAGAAAAGGCATACGGAAAGGATTCTCGCTGGCGTAGGATAATGCAGGAGATCTACGACGATCTTCGCTTGGAGATACTGGAAGAAGAAGGTGCGCTGAAGATGGCGCGTGAAAAGACGGTGGATGTTGTATCGGATATCGTCAAAGATATGGAGCCGCCGGAAGAGGGCTTGGAGTTCCTGCCTTCACAGAGGATAGCGTCAAGCGAATTAGAGGGCAGGGTAAAAAGAAATATTTCCGAACTAAACGATACCGAGTTCACAGATTATGTGGCCAATCAGATGGAGCCAGTTCCCGGTCTGGTTTTACTGGTCAATGCAACGCAGAAAGAAGAGCGAAAAAAAGATAAAAAGGGCGATCCAATCTTTTTCGATGAAAAGGGTAAGTTTGTTGATACGCCCGACTATAAGCTTTCAAGTGCCGATAGACAGGGAATCAGAGATTTTATAGAGATAAACGGGAAGCCCCAAGCGGGGATCGTCCCCATGACTGGGCGGTCTAGGGTAGCTGGCAGAGCCAATACTCAGGTTCTACATATATTTAATAAGCTGGGTATCAACAGAATAGGTACTGATCGGAAGCTGGATTCGCGGGAGTTTGTGACGGTAGATATGCGGGAGAAGGTGGTTGACGAAAAGACTGGAGAGGAGATCGTAAACCGCGATTATGGACAGCCTATCGTCAGAGGCAGTCCAATTGCAGAGGCGGATACGAGGCGAATCCCAAATCCTGCTCTAGGTAGCTCTCTTGGACCAAACAGTCCAATCGTAAATACCGATACTACTCCGTACTGGGAGCAGCTTTCCTTAATAACGCAAGCTTATAAAGCTGCGCTGAATAATCTTGATAAGGAATTTCCTCCAACTGATAAACGAAAAAAGAAAAGTAGTTGGGAGATCTTAGAGAAAAGCAAGGACCGCACCACACGCAGGAATATTTCACCAGTTGCTGGCGAAACGGCAGAAATTCAAGAGGTGTGGAGCGAAGGTGTCCCCATTCCTCTGGATTATCAGGATAGGATCAGGTTAGAACAGAAGGGCCAGCCAGCAGCCCACCTCAATCGTTCTACCAAGGTGTGGAGTAGGAAGTTAAATAAGTTTATAGAGATAACTGACAAAGGAAATGCCCTTCTTCTTCAGCGTCTCAGAAAGGCCGCAGAGTTTGCGGAGTCGGGTAAGTCGGAGAAGCATCAGGCTGTTTATAATGCTGTACAGGAGGTTCGTAAACAGGTAAGAAACTGGGAGGCAATGGTCAAAGAGAAGTCGATGGCCTGGAAGGATAGAAATCGTGATATCTTGAGTGAACTTACGCCATCTCATCTTCTTCTTCTTGGTCGGGTAGACGGACAGTCTCGGGATTTTGCCAAGCGAAATACTGACCCGGAACTAAAGAACGAGGAAGACCGCTTACGACGTGAACTTCGATTGGCGCATCAGGATGGCAACGAAACTGAAATCAACAGACTCGACTCTGAATTATTAAGTGTCGAAGAAGCTCTCAAGCCTCCACCTGGCGGCTTCCTGACACCGCATGTACTTGCCTTACAGAAGAATACGAGGGGCACAGTGCCCATCAAATATTCGGCAGGTAGAACTGAGGGCGGCAGGGAAGCGCGGACGGCGGTGCCACGGATATACAGGCACTATTCCAAGCTGAATCCGGCAGATCAGGCAAGAGAAATAACTGCTATAACAAAAGAACTGGATCAGCTTCACGAGCATGATATCGGCCCAAGGGTGGTGACCGATCTAGAGGGTGAGCAAAGAGCTGAGACACGCGAAGAGTATGCCGCACGAATAGAGCAGGAGGTTGGTCCTTTCATTGAAAGAAACAACCGTATAGGAACCTTGAAGTTCGACAGGAACAGGGCACTTGCAGAACTTTTTGCGACAGTGCTGTATGGGGCAAAGAGGCTGCTGTCTCAGCGAACAAGCCGTGTCGGGCTAACGAAGCTTGCAAGGAGATTAGGGTATACAAGCAACGAAGCACTTGAAGGGTGGCTTGATAACACTATTCAGAAAGCTGAAAAAGCCTTGGATGTCTATAATCATTTCGATTATATGACTCAGCAGGAAATAGAAAGGCGTATTGCGGGTCAGCCTGTCACTCCTGAACAGAGAGCGGAGATAGTACAGGACGTAACGGTGAGCCGAAAGCAGGATCATATGCCGAGAGCCGCAGTGCTTGACGCCACCGACACAATAAATATTTCCAAACTTTTGTACGATAAGGATGTCGATGCGAGAAAGTCCAGCGATGCCATATTTGACATGCAGTCTATCGCCAACTTTACCAATTGGGTGGGCCGTAAGGGTATCGACAGCAGAGAGGGTTTTGCAGAAAGGGCAACCGCCGAAGTTCTTGATGGATTTATGGCGAGACAAAAGAAGAAAAAGACAGTCACGAATGAGGATATTAAAGAACTTCTCAAGATAAAAAATATTTTACTTAGGAGTAAGGATTCCCGGCTGGGCAATCTTGCTGGTGATATTGGGTTTGGATTCGAGAGCACCCCGTTCGTGAAGTTACTGAAGGACATGACTGGAGCGGACAATTGGAAGGGGGCGACCAATGCACAGAAGCGTTTGATGTATTCAAAGCTCCTATCCCTGCCTTCCCAGAGGGGCGTAGCAGGCATGTATCTCCCGTATCTGTATGGTGGTGAGGTGCTAAATGGCTATAAGCGATTGATAACAAATCACCTTCTGGGCAATGAGGTTGGTGATCAGCTTACTTTCTGGACTTCGGGCAACACCGTTAACGATATCTATCAAGCTGTCAGAAACCACATGCAAGATAGGTTTAGAGAAGGGGATTTCAATGAGGCTCTAGCCCAGGTGATAGAGTCGAAATTGGTGCAGGAGTCAGATCTCCAAGTGTTTGAGGAGGCATCTAAAATACCACTTGTAGAGATTCCCAAACTTCTAGGTGAAAGTCATGCGGAGCATAGAAGAAGAACAGAGAGAATCGAAAAAGACGTAAGAAAATCCAGAGATAATTATATTAAGATATTGGAGGAGAACGTAAAGGAATCGGCTCTACGGGAGGAACGTGGTGAGCCGCCGATGGGGGATCGCACCAAGGCTCCCCTCAGAAAACCCCTTCGCTTCGGCCCAGATACGAAGGGTTCCGAGTGGATACATGAGGCATTACCTACCGATTTGCCTACAGATCCTGCGGCATTGGAGGGGCTTGTCAAGGTGTCGTTTGCGGAACTTAATGTTGATGGAACACCGAATCCATTCTATACCCTTTTGAGGAATGAGCCTCGCGAACTCATGTCGGATAGGGCACCCGAATTAGGCCGTGTGCTTGAAAAGGTTCGTCTGGAAATGAATCCAGATCTGGTCCAAAGCTCAAGAGGCATGGTGCCCCCTCCAGTGATGGTGCTGGCGGGTGGTCCGATCATGTATGAAAAGAACGTGGAGAAGTTGGTCGGAGGCCCGAAGGGACGTAGGAGACAGATACAGGAAATCGGGCAGCTTGAATATCGTCGCAGCGACTTGAGGTATAACCACCTTATAGAGTTCCTCAAGGATGCTATAGAGCTTGATGGTATGCCCAGGCTGGTAAGGCTTCCAGAAAGCAGAAATGCGGATATGTGGACAGAAGCCCTTGTTGATGTAGGAGTTCCAGAAGAGGCGATTGTTGAAATCAAAACGCAGGACATCCTACTGAGTTATGCACAAAAGGAGATACTCAAGGGTCCGCCGCGTAGAAGAAAGGTAAGGAAGAAGGCACGCAGATTGGGTGGCTCTCCGATTCTGGGTACCGAAGAGTTTGAGGCGATGGGCGAGGAGGAATATTTCGCCCTTGAGGAAGAGGAAGATTTTAATAAAAGAGTTGAGGCTTATGAAAAGGTAAAAAAAGAGGAAATAGGAAGGCGTATTGGGGATCAGGATCTTACTCCTGAACAGAGAGTGGAGATAGCACAGGGTGTAACTGTAGAAAGTATAATCCAGCATATTAAGAGGGGTTATGAGACATACGGTGTGCCTATGCCGAAACTGCCGGATGGGGAAACCCACGGAGATACGTCAGCTAAATACTGGAAGAAGCTATCGGATAACCTGACGTACATGATTAGGGACAGGAGGCTGTTGGGTCTTCCAGTGTATGGGGCGGGGGCCATGGAAGACTTGACTAGGCCCAGTGCCCTATATGGCGGTACACCTTCGCGCATGTCGGTGTCTTCTACAGAAAGAGGCACATACGAAAGTGATGCAGCTTATCAAAAACGTATCAAGAATCGTGCGACAGTATTCCTTAATGAAGAAAGAATTTTAAGACCAGAAGATATTCCTCCTCCTCCTCGTAGATTCAGCAGAGATGATTTTGAGCGCACTCCTGAAGGAGACCGCAAGTATCTTAATGCGGAATCAGCGTACAAGGCCGATACAAAACTATGGCGTGAGATGAATGGTCTGACCGAGTTGTGGGGGAAATCATTCGACTCTGGCCTGGACGTTGAGAGTGCAAAGGAGGCTATAGCGACTCGGTTAGGGAAGTCAGTACAGGACGATGAGCGTAAGTGGGCGACTTATTTGGTCAGCCAAGGCATTAGGCCCGAAGATGCTGCGGCGGCGGAGGCTGGTGGTGATCCCGCCCTTAAAGGTCATGTCGAAAGTCTAAGAAGAGACTTCGATAAGATGCTGCGAGCAGAGAGGGAAGCCGACGACAGAAGCGGATCTACCCTAGACCGTCAATTCAACGATCAACTCTTTGCTGATGAACATCTAGAAGCGCAGGATCTGCTGGAAGGCACACCTGCTCATCTGCTTGAGCATGGGCGGGAGCCTCACGAGACAGGGCTGGCTCCTCATGGTGAGGGTTCCTGGGAAGTCGAGAGTCTAGACGCGAAGTTCAACGAGCCAGACAACAGGATCATCGTGGGGGTGGGTACGAGGACTATCGGTCCAGATCAGATGCAGGAGTCCACTCCTGAAGGCGATCTTATACCGATGGGTGCTATAGATACGACCTTCGATACCGACTCTCCGGTTGCATGGGCCAAGGATATTCGTGAATACCAGGTTGATCTATTGGAGTTGGCGGAGAGATATCTGAGAGTGAATCACGGTGTAGATGCGGAGCTTGGTCTTGATGGTGTTTTCGGAACTGTACAGACCCCAGAAAGTTTGGAATCCGTATCTAATCGTAAGTATAGAAGAACTCTTCGTGACGACAGAGCCGCGCTAGACAGGGCGCGTCAGCCATCAACCTTAACCCAGACGTTCTTGGACGATCCAGTCTACGATTATTATGAGACTGGGCGTGGGATGGGCCTCCAAAGGAAAGTGAGACTAGACAAGACTCAGAAGGAAGCTGGACTTGAACAGCTTGATGTGTTTGGCATACCAAGTCCAATAGACATCAAGCCCACCGGAAGGCCAGTAACCGAAAGAAGGGCGACTGGCCAGAAGCGTGTAGAGCCACCCAAGAGAAGTACCGCCACGCTGACGCTCAATAGAGATATGAGTTCCAAGTCTCTGAGAGAAATAAGCGACAGGTTCTCCGACACGGAGGGCAAGGTACTTGTTGATCGACTGACCGCTGAACAGGATACAGAAAGAGGCTTAACTGCATATCATGCAACCGAACTTCCGTTTGAGGGTGACTTGCAGATAGGTACAGGGCGATTTGGTCCTGGCGTATATGCCACTACCAGTGCCGAAGATTCAGGAGTTTGGATACCGAGTTACGAGAAGCGAAAGAGTAGGGCTTATGATGAAGCGAATCTCCCTTCATCAGCCCTGGCTCCCCGTGTATATCCTATCAAAGTGCCCCCTATACATGAACTTATAGAATATAATGGGGAGGAGTGGCAGGAGATCGCGGGCCAGCTTCCGAGCAGAGAGAAATGGGAAGTAAATGAGCGGATAGCAGAGGAGGCACGCAAAAGAGGGTGGAAGGGCATCTTTAATCCTCCACCCGCAGAGCGTTCATGGCACTACCCTGATCTTAGGATTGATTGGAAGAGCGATGAACGACTTCCCGAAGAAGAAAGATTTCTGGACCCATTTGATAGGCTGGATACCGGGACAGAAATAATGGTATTCGACCCGAAGGATATACAATACCTAGATCGTAAAAATAACTTTACTAAGCTTCAGAATCTTGTTAACAAAATAACCGGAATTCCGTTAACTCAGCAGGAATTTGCCTCCAACTATCACACGCTTCTAGCTGAACTGTCTCTGTCCGACATTGCTGCCATGGAGCCGGATGCTATCGACCGTTTAGCGTCATTGCTGTCTGCAAAGGCACCTGCCCCACCAGGCAGTATGAGAGAAGGTGTTTTCAATGTAAGCGCAGAGGGCTTGGGCCAAGATAAGGGCACTATTGTCCCTAACGATCCCAATGACACCACAAGATTCATCAGAAAAGAAGTCAATGAAATAAATAACAGGCACAAGGAACTTGACGCTGAAGTTAAGGATGCGTTGAGGGAAATAGGTGCCGATGAAAGCGTTGTGGTGGAGTATGTGGCCGATCTGCACAGCCTGTGGCAACTCAACAAGGATGTGGCAGTAACAGGAGAATCAATTTCCAACGATGTTCAGGCTGTTTACGATAGGATTGGCAACAGGATCATCATCAATCTGTCGCTGATAGATCCCTACGATCACATGAGTGCCAGTCAGGTTCTTAGGCAAGCGGCATTCCACGAAGGAATTCACCACCTGTATCTAACAAATCGTCTTAGTAACCGCGAAGTCGAAATCTTATTCAAGTATGTTGAGAACACCGTGGTTGACGAGAACATCGACCCAGAGGCCCACAGGCTTGGACAGACCTACTATCAGTGGAAGGCTCTAGATCCCAGGTATGCCAATCTGAATATGCGGGATCTCAAAATGGAAGCGTCGATAGATGTTTTGACTGGCCTTGCTTCGGATGAGATCTCTGCCAAGAAATCTGCTGGAGCTATCGGTGTCATAAAAAAAGATTTGGTTTCGTTTATTTCTGCTTTCGTAGATCCTGCAAAGAAGTCGGGCATCACGCCTATCGTTGCGATCTTGAACAAGGTAATGAGCGGAGAGGTGGGTAGCCGTGAAGCTACTACACTGTCTGAAGGTATAACCAAGGACGTAGAGAACAGTGTCCTAGCTAAATATGCAGTTCCAGAGGAACTGGATGCACTGACGTTGGCAGTCACGCTTTCCAAGGAAGCCAAGAATCCAAAGGATCGGCTACGGTATGAGGCCGAAGCCGAAGCCATTATCAAGAAGATCACGGAGGTTCGTGAGGACATCAAAAAGAGTGCTCCAGAACCGCCGGACGAAATTAAACAAACAATAAACAATTTGAAGCTGGAGGATATCAATGACGAGACAAGCTTCGGCGGAGTACCGCTCCTCAATTCGATAGACCAGTTACAGCATTTAGTAGATAAGTACGGCCCTGAATTCATCGAAGCTCATGCGTGGGCCTTGGATGAATATATAAAGATGCGAGAAGATCCTGAGTACAGCGGATATACGATGCCGTCCAAATTCTCTACGATGCTCAGGAGGACTGGCAGTAATCTGACCGACAGACAGCGTGCGCTCAATAAAAAAAATATTGAAGCTGGGTTTATAAGCCCGATGAAGGAGTCGATTGACAAACTCAGCATCAACGAGAACGAGCCACAAGCCGATGGCGAGAGCATAGATGAAACCACATCCACTTTCTTGGATCTGAGTGGAAGACTGAGGCAGAATTTCTTTGATACACGGGAGAAGCCCGTACGCCAGGCCCGTCGTCTCATGGAACGGGATGAGGTTGCGTATCAACAGGCTGACTCCAGCGCACTTGTCGCAATCCGGTGGCATGATCAGACACTCAGCTTTATGCCGGGTCTGCTTGGCTACGGGCCAGTCTCTTATAGTGGAACTGGCCCGTTAAAGGGTGACTTCGCATTTAAGGGAGAGTATGTGGACGGAGGGTGGGTTGGTAAGGAAACCGATGACGCTCTTAAATCGAAACTCAATCCAGAGGGAGAGATTCCGGGCCTTGAAGATATCTTTCACGGCAATAAGCGTTTGGGGCATGAAGGACTGTCCAGTGAAGATGACGTAATGGCGGCGGCGGCCTATGGCTATGCAGAAAGAATCGACACGGCAGATAAGGCATTACAGGCCGCCCTCGCGGCTGAACAAGCCGAGACAGACCCAGATAAAAAAGCAGCATTGAAAGTAATTTCTGATCAAAAACTTGATGATCTTAACGACCTTATTAGAATGCCAGGGAAAAAGGGAACGCAGAGGAAGGAACGCTTTAAGACGAAAACTGGAAATTGGAAAACATGGGTGGCCGAGCAGTTAAGCACCTACGGACAGAATCAAAATATTTTAGAGTTCTGGAAATATTTTCACGCCTTCAACAGAAAAATGATTAAGGCTGCGCGTGATACAAAACTGATTACGCAAGAGCAGCATGATGAATATATCAAAAGAAAATGGGTGCCGTTCTATTCCGATCTGGTTGGTGATGTAGAAACTTCTCCGTTTGGCGGACTGGGAGCGCACCTCGCTGGCCCCTACACAGCAATGAACAAGATAGAGAGAGCGATAAAAGGTGGGCCGCCGACTCTTACCGGAAACATCAAGCTCAGTTTCGAGCGAAGCTACAAGGCCCTCATCCGTGATATGACGCAGCAGGTGGCGGTGGCGCGTATAGTCAGGGATACCGTGAGCCTTGGAGAGGCAAGCTACATAGATCCTTCGCAAATGCCGGAAGGTACTCCACTTGGAAATGATTTTAGTCTTGTGAGGTTTCAGGTGGACGGTGTTCCAACATTCGCCAAGTTCGATGATGTGGAGTATGCGAAGTCTATAATGATAGGTGGGATAAATCCGAGAAAAGCTATCGCTCAGTTTTTCGGTGGAGGTAGGTTTGGCGATACTGTAGCCAAGGCTTTCCTGGGTATGGCTCAGGTTCTCCGTGAAACGGTAACCAGAATGCCTCCCTACATGTTCAAGAATCTCACCAGGGATGCTATGGATGCCGACGTAACCCTGGGCAATGGACCCACGCTGTGGTTCGCCGCAATGAGAAACGCCTTCAATCCCAACAGTCTCCAAAGGGCGGCAAGGCTGAATATTGCGGTGGGGCTGGACGTTATGACCCACGGCGGAGTTGGAGAGAGACTCTACGAAGCCAGGTTCAGGAGGCAGTTGAAGGATGTAAACTGGCTGAACCCACTGGCGGTTGCCGCTGCGGTATGGCAGGGGCTTGGGCGCATGGCCTCCCAGTCCGAAGTTGCCGTGCGTCTGGCTATTTATGACAGGGTCATGGCGATGGAAATTCCGAACATGACTGCGGCCCAGCAAAAATCAATGGCCAAATCCCTGGCACTGGAACTTCTTAACTACGGTAGGCGTGGTGCCAACCCGATGTGGCGCACATTCATGGCCACCGTTCCGTTCTTGAATGGAAGAATGCAGGGGGTGGACAAGCTGTGGCGGGTAGCCTTTAGCAAGACGCTGGACGCACCGGACTTTGCAGTTCTGGGTATGAGTCCAGCAGAACAGCGTGCCTACATGGCAGACCCCAAGAATAAAGGCAAGCAGATATGGAAGCGGAGGCGTCTAGCCGTGTACAGGCGCGGTCTGATGCTGGCAACATTGTCAGGGATTTACTATGTGCTGATGCACGACGACGAAGAATATAAAAATATTCGAGAAGATGTAAAAGCAGACAACTGGCTTATTCCAATGTCCAAGAGTAGGTGGCTGAAAATACCTATTCCGTTTGAAATAGGGGTGCTGTTCAAGGTAATTCCTGAACAGATGATGAAGTTGATCATGGAAAAGGAGACAAATGTATCCGACGTAACTCTCCAGATGAGGCGACAGATAAGAAATTCACTGAGCTTTGGTCCGCCACAGCTTATAGCACCGTTTGTAGATGCCATAAGGAACAAGGATGCGTACAGGGGCGACTTCATCGTAGACCCGCTTACCGAACAGCTCATAGATCCTTCCGAACAGTACACCAGATACACAAGCAACGTCGCCAGGGGGGTGGCCAAGCTCACCAATACAATTCCACTTGTTAAGGAGTTGGATTTTCTGACTTCGCCTCAGAAGCTGGAATACATGATGAGGCAGTTCCTTGGAACGGCGGGTTCGTATGGCATAATCGTCGCTGACCGTGCCGCACGACATGGAATCATACCGTTCGTTGAGGCGGAGAATGTGGTAGGGACTACATATGATTTCGACTGGGGTTCACTCATAGGCGGAAGGGGCATGGAAAATGTCCCGTTACTTGGCGATCTGTTCATTGATCCGAGAAGGGGCAACGAAAACGTCCAGACTCTATACGAGATGGTTAGGGAGATGGACAGGTTTATGGCCACTAAGGGCCGTGTCACCGATAGAGATTGGCGCAAAGGCATGGAGTATATGCACGAAAACTTGCAGTACGAAGCATGGCAGGGTGAGCTTAGGTCACTGGAAAGAGCGATGGCGAACGTAACGGAACACAAAGAATTTACTATGGATAGAATAGATATAAGCGAGGAGGAAAAACGCGCTCGTGTTAGCAGGGTTACGGAAATGACAAACAGGATACTTGGACGTATTCAGGATCTCAGGGTGACACTTAGAACAAAACCGCAGAGAGCCAGATGATTAAAGAAATTTTGACAGACGAACGCGGATCTCTGAGTTCCGCCCGCACATTTCTTCTCGCCTCCCTGGTCTTCAGCGGTATGCTCATAGTGCTGGATTCCACCATCTGGGACGTACCCGAAGTTGTCTACACCCTATTAGGTAGTCTGGATATCGGACTCCTGGCATGGGCTGCGGGACCAAGGGTGGCCCAGTATCTGGGTCCGCAGGTAGCTGGAGTAGCATCTGGGATAGCCAAAGCAATCAGTCTGCCAGAGCGGCCAAAGTTATTGGACAATGACGCAAGGTTCAAAGAAAATGACGAGAGGTGAGTGGGTCGATGTTTGTGATTCCCGCCTCCGGGCTGCTGGAATAAATAATTTTACTGCACTCGAAGTTTGTGATGTGGGTCGTGAATACTGTGGAGTACAATTGTCTCCGCCCACACTGGACTTGATTTACAATGCAATAAAGCTGATCGACATACTTGCATGGGTACGCAGTGCGGATGGTGTTGCACCCGTACTAATCAACAGTTGGTATAGAGACAGGGAGTACAACGAAGCGATTGGCGGTGTGTCCCATTCAATGCACATGACCTTGGGTGCCGCAGACATAGTGAAGGTTGGCTGGACGCCATCGGATGTCGCAGATCTACTTGAAGACCATCGGGCGAAGACCCTCTTGGGCATCGGGCGGTACAAATCGTTTACCCATGTTGACATAAGAGGCATGATTGGTCGTTCATGCCCTGCTAGATGGGGAACCAATGAGTAGAGGTTTAGCTAGTCTCCGTGGATATCAGCGCGGTGGGCCTACACTTGGTGGCGGACTAGCAGCACTGTTGAGTAGGAAGTTTGGTAGGGCGGCTAGTAGGTTGGCACCCCTGTTCTTCGGTAAGCGCAGTGAGACTGGGTACGTCCCTGGAGTTTCTGAATCTATCTACAATGCGGTGGTTCCTGACTATGCTTTAGCAAGACCTGGTCAACTCATGGATGCGATGAGACGGATAGCTCGCGGCGACCCTGGACTATCCCCACAGCGTGACCCATCACAAAAAGATACTTCTGACTATAAATTAGAATTAGGTCGCGGGATTGAGACGATAGTTCCACAACCTCTGAGTGATGATACGATAGGTCGGACGCAATTGGCTTGGAGTCCGCCAGAAGCTGTACCCGGATCTCTAAGGGATGTCTCAGGGGGCAGGTACATGAGGCCCGAACCAGAGGAGGATGCCTGGAGGACGTATCTTGGGTTAGACCAAGAGTATGGCACCTTTAGGGAGGCTGAGTTCCGGCCAACTATAAGCTCTGATGAGGATATCCGTTATCGGGATTTCGCTGATCCAGATCGTGTAATAGATACACTGGCGAGACGATCTCCTACCACGATAGATACACGCTGGAAGGAATTTACTGATGAAGAGCGGCGACGAAGAACATTAGAAGGTTTAGAAAAAATGATTTCTAGCGGAAAGCCTGGCATCTATGCAGAGCATCCTTGGGGACACAGGGAAGCTGAAGGAGGGCCGTGGCATGTGTCAGATCAAATGAATTTACCATCGTATGGTGATGTTATGGGCGACTATACTTTGAGTGCGGGCGAAGATGAAGGGGGTCCGTACATATCGTACTACGATAAATGGGACGTAGCCCCCAAGGTGGGACAGATTTCTAGGGCTGGAAGGCCATTCGATATTTATGGGCGTATGTACTACGACCCTGAGACTTACGAATATCGGGGCAGTAATGAGTAATGGATTGTCCCCGTTGTGCTTCAGATAATAGTAAAGATGAACGGTTCTGCTGGCTGTGTGGTTGGGATTTCAGTAAGGAATCAGAGATCTGCGACCAGTGTGGCAATGAGATAAAAAAAAATGAGAACTGTGTTGTTTGTAGAGACCCTACCGCAGGATGGGGAGACTGGAATTCACCGGATGAGGATGATGAATGAAACATATAGTCGTATGTGTAGGAGACACTCACTGTGGCTCCACGGTAGGATTGTGCCCGCCCGAAGGGCTTGAGCTAGACGACGAGGGGCTTTACCTACCATCGAAAGCCCAGCTCTGGTTATGGAATAACTGGGAAGAAGCCTGGGCAAAAATCAAATCAGTCAAAAGAAAAAATAGAAAAGCAAAATTACATTTAATTTTGAACGGTGATCTCATTGATGGAGATCATCATCGTACTACCCAGATCGCAACTGGTCTGACAGGCGTGCACATGAGATGTGCGATGGAATCACTCAGGGTTCCTCTGGCACTAAAGCCCCAAAGTATTCATGTCCTCAGAGGTACGCCCAGTCATGTTGGTAGGGCAGGTGGATCGGAAGAGGGAATTGCACGGGCACTAAGTGCAGTAGGCTGGAAGGTTATAGGAGATCCAGACACCGGAAACAAATCATCGTATTCAAGATTGATTCAGATCGGTCCAGTTCTATTCGACATCAAACATCACGGTCGTATGGGAAGACGGGCACACACGAAGGGTCCGTACATTAGATGGTTCGCTCAAGATATTTTTTTCAACTATATGATGGACCATGAGGAGCCACCTGACGTAGCTGTGCGTAGCCACTTTCACCAATTCGCTGACAGTGGACGAATTCATAAGATCAAAACAAGAGTGGTTGCCCTTCCTGCCTGGCAACTTGCCACGGAGTATGTACATAGGGTGGCTGAATCTCTCGCAGATATTGGTCTTGTTTGGTTTGAGATTGATGATGATGATTATGATATGAAGACCGTACTTTATAAACCCGACAGACCAACGACTGTGGAGATATGATGGCAACAGAAGCCGAACTGTTACAACATGTTCAGGAGGCGTTAGATGCTCCCCCCTCAGAAGACGGGGCGATGTCCGTATTGGAGTTAGCCGAATCCCTTGATATCAGTGCAGCCGCTGTACGAAAAAGATTAAGAAAACTTATTGCATCTGGATCGGTCGAGCTTGTTCGTGTAAGGCGAACAGCGTTACACGGAATTGTTGCAAGAAGAGTGGCATACAGAACCGTCAAGAAAGATACCGATGACAAATAATTTTAATTTGGTGCTGGCAGCCCTAACATTCGTAACTATAACCGGGTTGATAATTATTTTTAGTCCTTACGCGGGCGCACGCGAGCGGGCACTCATCGCGGAAGAGAAAGTTCATGTCCTCGAAGAAGAGCGCATCGAATTAGAGGTGGAATTCGAGCGAGCGGAGCAGGATTATGGACTCCTGAAGGACAGTTTGGACGAAGCCCACGATTCTATAGCAGAAATCAGAGAAGATGCGAAAAACAGGGCCGTAGAATCCTCTGTAGCATTCGAGGAGAATGTCCTTATACTCCGTGATAGCCTAGAAGCCTATGATGGCTTAGGAGCGATCCTAGACACTCTCAGGGCATCGCATCTCAGAGAGGTGTCCGCATACCAGGAACAGGTAGAAATACTGGAAGAAGAGAAGGCTTTGCTGTGGAAAAGAGTCGAAGCTACCGATTCGATGTGGATGATGGAGCAAAGAATCAACGGTGCGCTCCGCCGTGAGATCGTAGCACTCAACGTAGAGGCTGATGCGTGGAAGGAAGTTGGGTCGCCAGGATTACTTCGGCGTATTGGTGGGGCCACACCCTATGTTGCACTAGGTATGATTGGGGGGTTTCTTATAACCCGTGGAAACTAGAGGTAAGGGCGTTCCCGAATTCTCTCAGTAGTCCAGTGCGTGTGCCCCGCAAGCCATCCGTACTTGACTCCGTACCTGACTCCAACCATTAGGCATACGCTCAGTAGCATCACTGTCCCTAGTAACTTGCCTTTTTTCATAGTCTAACCTTTTCCTAAAAAGTATGAGGGCACCACCTGCCAAGGCAGGTTTCAACATGGTCGTTTAAGTTGGTCTACGGAAAGGATGTGCCGCAGCCGAACCCCTCATGTTGTTTTTCGTTTACCAAGGAAGCCCGTCGTCTGACTCCTGTTCCTGTTCAACTTGCGGCTCAGGCTCTGGGGCCTTTAGGCGTTCAAGCTCCAAGCGGAAGTTTTTGTAGGGCATTCCTGCCTTGGAAGTACGTTCCCACATGGCTACACGGAGGACGGGCATCATACCCGTCTTGGCCCGATCAACCATGACCTTGAGGAATTCCCTTGTGAATTCAATCTTGCCCACCTCAGATGGGTGGCGATCGGTCTTTGCAAACTTATTCTTAAATACGGCAAAGTCGATCTTCGGTTCGTCAGCGTAGTCAGGCATCGTTCTGCTCCTCTGCTTTCGCATCATCTAGTTTGGTTAATGTTTTCCCTGCTTCCTTCAAGACCTTTACCAATCTTACTGCCTCCTCATTGTCATCGTTCTTGATCGCAGTTCTGATCTCGAACTTGAGGTTTACGTCCGGCTCCCATCCACGGTTGAAGAGATCCGTAGCGGTTTCCGTCAGCTCTGGAATATAATTTTTCTCGTCTTTCTTTTTAGCGGGCGGCTTCCTTTTGGGTCTGGTTTTCTTGGGATGGGCGTGGGCCGTTTCCGATGACACAGGTGACGCCCCATGTGTACCCGATTCCCAAGACCCAGGCGTGTCCTCTCCGGCATAGATGTAGTGCCCAAGACCGAACAGGGCGAAGCACTTCGTCAGGCAACGCATTCGTGCATCTGATATGCTTCTGCTGTCAGCGTTCGCTATGGCCTTGTGCCTGTAATCCATGACCGGAAGCCACATGTCTCTCGTCACCTCACCTATCGTGACTGAGCAATTCACCATCGAAGATCCACCTGGGTAGACTTGGATGTCGTGCATGATTCCGGCATCGTCACGCTGTCCATGCCACTTAACATCAAGGTCTGGGTAGTGTTCCATCATCACGCCCCATGCCCATGCCCATGAGAGGTATGTCAGCCCCCCACGATCCTCCGTGTGTGCGGATACGTCTACCTTCGACAGCGTATCCCAAATCTGTTTAGCTGTCGGACTCTTTGCTGTTGCCATTTGTCTCCCCTCCTAGTTTTAGATCTGTGTTCATCCACATGTTACAGGGATGCGAGGTAGGTATACTTCCTGTTACCTCTTTTGTGATTGTAAATATCTTCTATATGTCTCAGGGCGTTTGTCCATTCTTTCGGCTTATCCTCAAGAGGACGGCATAGGTTGGGGTAAGATTCCACTTGCGTTAAAAACACTTGTGGATCAAAAATTTCGTTCTCGCTCTCAATATGATCGCCCCTATAGTGAAGCAAGTAATGTATGCTACAGAGATATTCCCTGGTTCTCAGATGTATAAAGCGATTTCTGTGAAACCTGCCGTTTTCTCGCTGACGGGGGAGAACCGAAAGGATTTTCATAAGATAGTCTAAGGTCGCTATGCCCTTTGGCGCATTGGTTAGATCTATCTCTCCGTTCTGGAAAAGCACACTCAATTTGTTTTCTGACTGAGTGCCACGATTCCAGGGGTTTGTCGCGTGACGCAAAAACGCATTTTTTTCCACGCTGTCTCTTCCGCACATCAGACCAAGCATGGAAGTGAATACGATACGGTATGGCCCACCAGTTTTTACCGTTACCCCCGACTCATCAAGAGCCTTATCATAATACTCGTATAAGTTCTGGAATTGTATGTAGTCTCCCCTTCCATCTTCTACATAAAGTTTCATGTAGTCTGGAAGGGTGTGGGGCTTTTGTCCTGTATTCAACTGGCGTATTACTTGAGTAGGGACGATGTCTCCTGTCAGCCTTAGAAAGACTACTGGAAAGCCGCCAGCTTTCGCTGCCTCAAGCCTGTGCTGACCATCTAGTACCTGGTTTTCTTGGTCAACGACAATTGGTACAGGATAGAGCCTTTCGTTGAATGACCGCAGTAGGTCTTTAACTTTTACTGGATTGATGTTTCGGTTGCCCGCATAAGGCTTAAACATCTCATAATCTCTTGTCTCATACAGCGTTGCTACTTCTGTCGGACTCTTCGTTGTTGCCATTTTGCTCTCCTCTCCATTGTGGACAAAATTCTGATACATCGCACCACGATTCACAGCGAATGAATTTAGGTTCTTCATCCACCACCGTGAAGTGGCCCTTCTTCTGCTTGTTAATCCATGCGGCGGCATCAGTTAGTGAGTCGTACTTTTTGGTTTTTCCTGTATTGGAAACCACCTTGTACCCACCACGCGCCCATCTTTCTTCATTGGTGCATGACGCAGTGTCGTCAGCCGTATGTATGGCCACCCGTTCGTTTACATAGTTGTCCTGTACTTCCGGTAGCCACAGGGGAACTGGAATCACGACAATCGGACTGCTTGGATAGTTGTTATATCTCTCGACCTTGGATTTCATCCAGTCCCTGCAAACTGCAACGATAGTCAGGCTCGTAGCTTCTATATCGTTCTGCCTGAGAAGCCACGCATACAGATTCAATTGACTCTCCCAATCCTTCTTGAGCGGCTGACGCACCGTGTATTCCGAAGTGACTTTGTAGTCTGTTATCGCTCCGTCTTCCAAGAGATCAATCGCACCTGAGATTTTCACACCGTAGGTGTGCTCCGCAAAATATCTTTTTTCTGCGTTCCCGGAATTGTTCGTTTCCAGAATGTTATGCACACCTGTTCCCAACAATTTCCACAACTCGTCACGAACATCTGAACTTAGTTTTTCTTCATGCTTCTTTCTCAAACGAGCTATCTGGGGTGGCTGAATCAAGCCAGTAACACTGATGTCGGCATCGCCCATTGAATACGAATCATTCTGGGCGGCTCTTACAAAAACATCAGGTGCCCCATGCTCATTGGTTATGATCATCTGTTCCATATCCTTTTTTTGGTAGCTTCGATTCTCCAGATTCCAATACCGTAAGCTGTTTTACGAACACTGTACTTTTTGTTTAGTTTCTTTGACTCTCTCCAGACATAACTTCTGACTGACGAGAGTATCTTTTTCTTCTCCTCATCTGATGCTGGAATTTCAATCAAGTCACCTACCGCTACTGTAGCCAGAGGTAGGTCGCCCCATTTATGGGGCTTGGTAGTGAGGGGTGGTACCCCCACTCCCTCGTAAACCCTGAATCTTTTTGTATCTTGTTGCACTGTAAACCTCCAAGTGTTATCCTGCTTGGGTTCGGAGATAGGGGTAATGATAATCCACCGACTAAAGAAACGCAAGCCAGTTGACAACGACCCGAGCATACTTACTATATACGGCGAACCCGCATCTAAATCTAACTCTAGACGCTTAGTTTCCATAGGTGGAAAACCCAGGTTTATCAAGAGTAAGAAGGCACTTGTATATAGTAGAAATTTTGATAAACAGTGCCCAATTCGTAGGGAACCGTTTGTTAAGAAAGAAGACTTAGCAATAGCTATAAAGATCTACTATAGAACTAGAAGACCAGACCTAGATGAATCACTAATCTTAGATTTATTACAGGGTAGAGTGTATGAGAATGACAGATCTATCAAATCTAAGTTTATCGAACATGGTTTAGATAAGGAAAACCCAAGATCAGTAATAGTTATTAGTGGATTAGATAATAAGGACTTGGTTAGAACGACTTTATTAGAACTAGTTAGAGAGGAGGAGGATGAATGCAGCAAATAGCACCCGAAGTTGAGCGACTGGCTCTCAATGTTAGTGTCGGTCAACACAAGATGCAGTGTCCCTTCTGTCAGAATGAGCGCAGTAAGAACAGAAAGGATCGGCCCTTCTCCATGATGAAAGACTTGGCCGGAATCAAGTACAAATGCCATCACTGTGGAGTCGAGGGTGGTTGGGTATACGATAGTGATTTCGATTTCGATATACCGGAAGTTCTTCCGTCCAAACCTATCGCCCTCATCAGTAGGAATGGAAATGACGAGGCGTTTGAATACCTCAGATCTAGGCACATTGCCGAAGAGGTTATCAAGAACTACACCATCCTCAGTACCTATCGTTTCAATGGTAAGACTGTCCCTGCTGTCGGCTTTCCGTATCGTGATGGAGAAATCGTCAATGCCGTGAAGTGGCGGTCGGCTGACGGCTCTAAGAACTTCAGCCAAGAAAATGTATGCGAGGATTTTTATAATCTGGATGCTTACGTCGATGGCAATGACATCCTCATCTGCGAGGGTGAGTTCGACGCTTGTGCTTGGCTGAGTTGCGACCTTCCCGAAAACCTGACTGTCCTCTCCATACCCAATGGTGCCCCACCAGTGGTGAAGGATGGAAAGATTGATCCAACAGAGGATAACAAGTTCAGATATATCTGGAGGGCGGAGCGGCAGCTTGCGGCAGCCCCAAGAATTATTTTGAACTGCGATAATGATGGACCTGGCACCGCTCTGCAAAAGGAGATTGTTCGTAGAATCGGTAGCACCAAGACTTGGATCGTAGATCTTGGGAAGTACAAGGATGCGAACGATGCGTTGAAATCCGAAGGCCCAAACTATCTCGAAAACCAGATCGACAAATGTAAAATGATGCCGATTATCGGTGTCTATACTGTCGATGACATCTTCGATTCTGTCATGGATCTCTACGAGAATGGACAGATCAAGGGTGCGTCTACCGGATTCGCTTCGCTTGACGAGTACATGCAAGTGCCACTTGGTATGTTGACCGTGGTTACTGGCTTCCCTGCTAGTGGCAAGTCCGACTTGATTGACCAGATCTGCGTCAACCTGGCGAGATCCCACAACTGGAAAACAATTTTTTGTTCGTTTGAGAAACCTGCGGATTATCACTACGCCCAGATAGCGCAGAAGGTTATCGACCGCCCATTCTTTACGGACAATAGAGTCAGCCGAATGACTCAGGAGGAGGTTGAGTACAGCAAGCAAGTTATAAAGGACAACTTCGTCTTTATGAATAACCGTAGCGGTGGTGCTACTGACATCGACAGTATTCTTTCCAAGGCTTCTGAATGTGTGATGAGATATGGGTCGAGGATCTTGGTTATCGACCCCTATAACTACATTCATATGAAGAAGGGTGGTCGAGAAACGGATGTCATCAGCCAGATGCTCACCAAGGTTCAGCAGTGGTCTAAGAATCACGATGCCCACACCTTCTTTATCGCCCATCCTGCTAAGATTAACTCCGAAAGACGAACAGGTAATAAGGTGGTGGTCACCGGAATGGACATCTCAGGCTCTCACACTTGGTTCAGCAAGGCAGACATCGGACTGACGGTGTGGAGGCACCCCAACGACGAGGAACCCCCAGAGGCTCACGTTTGGAAGGTGCGTTGGTCTTGGATTGGTAAGCACGGTGCGTGTCCTCTCCATTACGATAAGGTTAGCGGTCGGTGGCACACGTTTGGTCCTGCATTTGATGATTACGATTGGGACTTTTAATTAGATCCAAGTCAGAATATTTACATTCGATCCACACTCTAGCTCCGCACGACAATGGTTTGTCGGGTGAGTAAACCACCCTTGATGGGCCGTTGATCACAACTGAGTCGGCGTACTCGTTAGACTTGTAAGTCTTAACGGTTATCACTTGCCGTCTATCCCCCACGTTCTTGGCATTCCATTTAATGTTGTGCTGATTGATGTGTATTTTAGCTTTCATAATTTCCTAGTGGCACAGGTGGCACACCCCTTTTCATAAACTTTTTAGAAAAGTTTCTATCTAAATATATTTTTAGTTATGTACCTTAATTGTTTCCGGTTATCCCGTTCCTCCAGTACCCCAATGTTTAAGCCAATACTCAAGCATGGAAGCCGCGTGACCACCACAAAAACAAATCAGCCTTAAACGCACTATTAAACTCAGCACACACTTTACCTATCTCT
>Ga0098039_1000232_pt1 | contig 25158 bp, 28 predicted proteins | sample 6_EtaG_FD_75047 | JGI IMG/M metagenome (GOLD analysis project Ga0098039, IMG submission 75047) | Marine viral communities from the Subarctic Pacific Ocean - 6_ETSP_OMZ_AT15160 metaG | ecosystem: Environmental > Aquatic > Marine > Oceanic | place: Pacific Ocean | collected 2015-01-08 | reverse complement strand
GAAGCAGAGAGAGTTGAAGCAGAGAGAGTTGAAGCAGAGAGAGTTGAAGCAGAGAGAGTTGAAGCAGAGAGAGTTGAAGCAGAGAGAGTTGAAGCAGAGAGAGTTGTTGAGAAGAAAGAGGAATTCACCAAGGAAGAACGGGCGAATGCTAAAGATGTAGGATATACCCTATACGTATTGGATCGAGTGAAGCCTGGGAAGTTCAGTAATCGAACGAGCATGCGGGGGCGCGATAGTAAAACAGGCAAGAAATTCTATGCCCCTCCAAAACAACGCGCTTTAGTAAAAGAGGCATTTGATGAAGCTGCAGCGAAGGGCAGGCGTATTGCTACTGGACAAGCATCTGTAAGGGAAGAGCATAAAGAGGGGTTAAAGCGTACTGAGACTGCAGCCGCGCAAGTAGCTACTACTGCAGAACAAGAAGCAGCGACTAAGAAACTTGCTGCTCTCACGAACAATGAGTTAGTAGCTGCAGTTGAAGGCGTTACTGGGGATACGGTGGCAGATACGCTTGTGAGAGAGGTGAAGGCGCGAATAGCAGACGAAAAGAGGCAAATTTCTAATGCCGAAATAGATGCGTTTGTGCAAGCAATGTGGGCTACGAAGCATGCTGGTGGCGTAGCTAAAAAAGTTATGGACATGTTGCGAAGAACCAAAGGGTCGTTATTTACAAACGAGAATAAGAATATTGACCTATCGCTTGACGATAAGGCAAAGATACTTACTCTGTTAAACGCTAAGAGAAATGCCCTGCTCACTAACAAAACTAAGAAGGGGTATAGATCAGAGACTTCTACAGACGCTTCAAGTGCTCAGATAGTATTTAGTAAACTTCCTCGGTTGATAGATAACATATCTCTATTGGGTTACCACTCTATATTTAATGTTTCAGAGGAACTTAATAGAGGGAATTCTGCTGAAATTAAAGAATTTTTTAAGGGACTCAAACCGGAGCAGCTTAAGCAAGCTAGAAACTGGGTAAAGGAGAATTTATCTACTTCTGCACAGATAATACTGAAGACAAAAATAGAACTTGCTAAAGCATCAGTTGGCACAATTGAAGGGAGCGCTCTAGGTAGGCAAAAAGCAGAAACTAAGGCCAAAGCAAAAGCCAAGGCTAAAGCTAAGCAAGAAGCGGAGGAGGCAGAGGAAGAAGCTAAAGCTAAAGCAGAGGAAGAAGCTAAAGCTAAAGCAGAGGAAGAAGCACAAGAAGATACTGCGCCCGCAGAGGAGCAAGAAGGTACTGCGCCCGCAGAGGATCAAGACGCAGAACTTGAAAAGATCTTAGTTGGTGACAAGGAAGTAGGAATAGGTGAGACTTCGGTGGAGGACATTTCGGATAATGTGCAACTTAATTTGGCACTAAGTGAAGTTTCTGCGCTCGATCACCCACTACATCCGTTGACTACTCAGTACGTGCATAATGGAGATTTGAAGAATGTGCTAGCAAATATTGCCCATACAAGTATGAGTGGGCACTTAAGGACTCTCGCTAAAAGGCTCACTGCTATACTTACTGATACAAAATTGGAAGTGGTTAATAAGCTTATTAACGAGAAGGATAAGCATGTAGCTGGACTATTTGATCCTAAGACAAACACAATACAGCTTGACGCTGAGTTCGGAGTTAATACACACGTGCTGTGGCACGAAATTATGCATGCGTTCACTTCTCATAATTTGGCTAATAAGAAGCTGAAAGAGACTAAGCAACTCATTGCTTTGTACGAGGCGGTTAAGGATAACTTGGGAACATATTATGGATCGCAGTCAGTAGACGAGTTCGTAGCTGAATCAGTTAACAATATAGAGTTCCGACAAGCACTAGGATCTATAACACTACCTGAAGGCCCGGTGCGTAATGCGCTGGAGTGGTTTTCTCGTATTATTATGAACGGTATGCGTAGACTGGTGGGTAGACCTCCTAAGACAAAGCCCACTGTACTAGATAGAGTGGACGCCCTCACTAACGCTATGCTCTCCCCCGCACCGCAGCATCGTAATGCGGGGGAGTTGTATGCCGCTGCGTCTAAGGCAGAGTTATACGATGTGTGGCACGAGGGATATAAAAATTTTACCAAGGCACTCGACAAAGGAGGTTGGCTACTCACAAAAAAAATAAGACTGGCTACGACATATAGAAAATTGAGTAAGTTGGCTAAAAAAGGTTTCTTCGCTACTACAGGGGTACGTAATACTGCCAAGTTTGCAGAGGATGCGAACCTTAAAGATCCTACTAGGGGGGAAGAAATTATTCACCTTATGAATGCAGACATAAGGGATGGGTATGATAGTGTATTGGCGTCAGTAGTAAAAAATAATAAGTGGTTAAGGAGGCATAGCGCAGCGCAGATAGAAACGTTAATTGGGGTTGGTAATAAAGGTACTTTAGATGAAGTCGATGTAACAAAACCTGCTTCGAACTACAAAGGGGAGAAACTAAACAGACATAGGGAGTTAACGAAGGAGTTAGCTAAAGTTGGCCCTGACGCTAAGGACGCTAAGATAGTACTAAAACATATTATTGATGTGTACGGAAAGATATACACCGATATGAAGGACGTAGTTTTTAAGCGAATAGATTTTATAATGGGGGATGAGGTAGAAGGGGCAAAGAAAGTAAAAAATAAAGTCATGGAGATGCTGTTCAAGAATAAGCTAGATGGCTACTTACCCCTTACAAGGAAAGGAGATTACAGAGTTACTTTTGATTTCCATGGAGAGCTTGCAGTGAAACATCTTCATTCTCCAGCGCTTAGAGAGATGTTCATACAGGAGGTCATACGCCCTGAGCTTAAAAAGAGGTACTCAGCGACTGAGATAGAGCAAACGCTTAAAGACAAAGAAAATGAAGCAACTACTGAAGACGAGGCATTGGATATTCTAGGTGCGGTGCATAAGTCCGTCGTTAGTGAGTCTGTGGTGTATAAGGACACCCCTAGTACTTCTTTCATCCATGACATATTTAAAAAGATGGATGATGCTGCGCCTACTGTTGCTGACTCAAAGGAAAACAAGACTGCGAAAACTGCAAGGGCTATGGTAAAAGCAGATATCATGGAGATATTCATTGATCTCCTACCAGAAGCTTCCTTTGCTAAGGGGCTACAAAATCGGAAGCGGAAGGGCGTTTTTGGGTTCGAAGAAAATTTATTTGAGGTGTTTGAGGAACGTGCTCATTCTATGCGTTTTCAAGTAGAGCAGCTTAAGTATGCAGAGCAGCTGTACAAGGTAGCTGACGTTAAGAAAAAGGAGTTGGAAGAGGCGTTAGCGCGAGATGACACTAAAAATGTAGAGTTAATCGAGCAGATGATAAGTGAGGCTCAATTCGCTGCATCCCCGCCGAAAGATCAATGGGCTACAATAGCTACTAGACTAGCCTTCCTCTGGACAATTGGGTTTAACCCATCTTCTGCGATGGTTAACTTAACTCAGCTAGCTCTTATTGTGTATCCCGCTCTCGCTACTAGGTACGGGCACATAGAAGCTACTAAGATGATACATAAAGCGCACAAGGTGTTTGTTAATAGCGGGTGGGGGACTGAGATAAAATTAGCGGCTGATTACGGTGATGAGAGCACAATATTTTCTAGAGCAGCTCTGAATATAGGGAACTACGTAGTAGTGAATAAGAAAGGGCAGCAAGAGTTGCGCAAAGAAGTTTATACAAAGAGTACTCTTATTGGGAAGGAAGAACTCAGAGATTTAGGGGAGCCTGTTACTGATATTCTGACGGACTATAATTTACTTGTTTTGATAGACGCTGCAGCTAAACGTGCGATGCTAGGGCAGTCTGCGGCTTTTGAGTCAATGGATTTGGGTGAAGCGGGTAAGCGAGAGGGGTGGGGTAGTAAAATTAGTAAGTGGTCTGCGTTTATGTTCCACCACGGAGAGAAGTACACTCGCCAGATAACTATGTTGTCTGCTTACATGCTAGAGGTGGATAAGAGGAGTACAGTAAAAAAGACTCGTGATGGCGTAGAGTATGTAACTAAAAAGAAACTCACAAAAGCAGAGTATGAAGAGATTGCATTAGAAGCGTTGCAGAAAACAGAGGAGTATAACGGTGGGACTAATCGTAATTTAGTAGCGAGCGCAGCGCGTGAAGGGGTACTGAGAGTTGCGCTTATGTACAAACCTTTTGGCGCTACTATGTACCATTATCTACTCAGAACAGCTAAGACAGCAATTAATCAATATACAGCTGGGGAGAAAGACCGGGGTGTAGATAAAAAAGTTCTGGACGTGTTGCGACACGAAGCCACTAGGCAATTTTTAGGGGTCTTGGGGTCTACACTATTGTTATCTGGCGTTCAGGGGCTTCCGTTTTTCGCTATTGTAGCTGCGTTAGCTAATCTCATGTTCCTCGAAGACGACGAGGAAGATTTTGAAACTATAGTGCGTTTATATATGGGGGAACCACTATACAAGGGAGCATTAAATCTTGCAGGTGAAGACGTAGCACAGCGTGTAGGCTTGTCAGGGCTATTGTATAAAACGAACCCTTTTACAGAGAATTTGACACTCGGGGAGCAGCTATTTCGACTTGGGGGTGGTCCTTTTGTTAGCACAGGACTTCAGTTTGCAGATGGACTTCGCGACGCTATAAATGCCAATAATCCACGTGAAGTTGAACGTGCGCTGGAAACTATGTCCCCAACAGCACTACGTAATCTGATGAAAGCTGTGCGGTATATACATGATGATGCTCCGCTCACTCGCAAGGGTAACGTTATTGTAGACGGGCTGGACGCGAACGATATATTCTGGCAGATGCTGGGCTTCTCCCCAACGCAATATACATTCCAGCAAGAGAAGAACCGCTCTAAGAAGAAAATCAGCATTGCAATAGAGCAGAAACGCTCTAGGCTACTGACGCGTATGTACGTGGCATATCGCTTTATGGACTATACTGAAGTCCAGGAAATATTCACTGAGATGATAGAGTTTAACAATAAGCATATGTCCAGAGTGGGGAGAGAACTCATTTCATCTGCAACTATTATCAAGTCGATGAAGCGACAACACAAAATAGCTTCTCAGACGAAGGGGGGAGTGTATTTTAGCCCACTGATGCGGTACGCTAGTGAGCAAGCTGATGCTACGTGGGGGGCTTTCGATGATTAAGAACCCCGACCAATCAGGCGACTAGCCGGGGTTCACAGGAGAACGTACCAAGACGTTCACTGTATATAATATCACAAAATTCGCCACATACGTACTCCTTGTATCCCACCCTCAACGACAAATAGGCATTTCACAGTTCTCCTCCACTTTTTAGCTATAGTGTGTAGCTTACTAATAGCGCTTCGGGTGCGTACGCAGGGGATAAATACTGAGTGGTTTACTTTCATCTTGCCAATATTGACAAGCATCTCAACCCCATCAATGTTTATCTTCGCGTACGTCAGCGGGGGCTTCTTCGGGCGGCGCATCTTTAGGGGGTTCCTCAGCTAATACAGGTACATTGAAATTGATCACCCATACATTTGTTGGGGGGAGCTTCATGTTTGTCCCTTTACCGAGTCGGATTTTTACTGATTTACCCCCTAGTGTTTTGAGTTGGTTGATTATATTACTGTAGTCTAATTGTTGGTCGAGGCACCATATCTTCAGTGGTTTTGGCAGAAGAAATAACTTCTTTACGTCTGTTTCATACCGTGCCACTAACTCCCCTCTTGGCGTGGCTTCAGGAATTACCGAGTTTATGCGCCCATCATCGGTACTCTTTATTGACAGTATGTTGCTGTAGTTTTTGCTTATGTAGTCATTTAAGTGGGTTTCTATGGAGGAGTCTAGTGATTGGATCGACTGCTTTGAGGTACTTAGTATGTCGAGCACAAATTGAAATAATTTCTGAGTATCGTAGTTGATAAGCCCAAGGCGCTTAGCAATTATTAACCCCGTCATTGTAGCTGCCATAAATGCAGACCAGAATCTATTTTTCGCCTTGAGTTTCGCAAGGGTGTCTATACGTTTCTGTACGCTTTTGAGTAGCTTCTTGATTTCAGGGACATGGTTCATAATATACTGAATATAGATCTTCCCTGCATGCCCGTAGTTTTTCATAATAGTCTCTGCAAAGTTATCAGTCTCTTCCTTTGTATCAAAGACTACTTCCTTAACTCTATGTTCTAAAACTCGTTGCGCTTCTGCTTTAGGAGTACTTTTATACATAGCAACACGGTCAATAAAACTTGTATTCCCTGTGGTAACGGAAAGTAGCTTCCACGGCCTACCCCGTTTACGTTCTTCATTAACAGAAGCTTTCATGCGCCCCCGTTGCATGCCTCCTACTGTTTGGTAAGCAAGCCCGCTTAATACCTTACCGCTTTCATTGGTTACTTCGTCTATGTACAGTGGCAGGCTGTGGTACACTTCACCTCTATGCATCTTTACGTTTGTTGTGTCGTCTTCTAGCAGAACTAACTCTTTTGGGTAACCCCATATACTCATGCCCGCATATAAAGCAGTCGTTTTGCCAAACCCAGTGTCACTATGTAGATGCATCATCGCTCCACTGATTGGTAGAAACTCCATTAATGGAGCACCGAATCCCGAGCCTACTACGAGTTGGTGCAATTCAAAGCCTGACCTGTTGTAGAACTCCATTGCTTCCTTCCACCCCTCTAAGGTTCCTTTAGGTTCGAAGGCGTACATAAGCCCTGCGGTAGGTGGAGTTGCTGGATTGAATTCAACGCTATCTTTTCGAATGTCCATTTTACCCAGTATGAATGCTTCGAAGTCATCGCCCACCCATCCAAATTGCATATGGGCGGCGGTAGCAGAAGAGAGATGCTGAAGTTCATTTATCCATGTGGTTATGTAGTACATGAGGTTATCCATTTTAGTTAAGGCCACACCTTGCATGGACATCTGCTTTCTGAATTCATCTTTAGATGTGATTGCAGATAGTGGAATAGTGAAGTCGCGTATACCATCTTTCGGGAGGTGTAGTCGTAGTACTGCGCATTCTCCAATCTCTTCATTATGTATTCGTTGAGTTACGTAAATATCATTGTGGTAGATCAATAAGTCTTCTGTTTCTCCATCTATGCTTGTTCGCTTATATACCCCGCCATTGGTGCCTCGGAAATATGGTTTTGGGTAAGCGGGGATTATATATGTTTGGGAGTCAAATAAGGCACTGGGGACTTGCACAATATTATCAGCTTTGGACGCTTCCTTTATTGAGCTTCCAAGCGTTATTGGGGAGCGTATCTTGCCTCTATTGGGGCAGTTGGGGCATACGTTAGGGTTTATACTGTCGAAACTGGAGCACAGGTGAGGGCCAGCAATCCCATCCATTTTTGTTATAGTATCTTCTACTGTATAGTCAGGATGGCTTTTTGAGATGAAGTGCCCTGCTTCTTCTTTTTCTGTGCAGAATTTAGCGATAGATAGCCCTGCTCGCCAAAGAGGCTCAGATATCTCTTTTTGGTCTTTGACGATAATTTTAAGTTGGTCACAGCCATGTCCTTTAGCAGTCTTCCTGAGAATATCTTTGAAGGAGCTTTCTTGATTGCCTATTAAGGCATCCATCAGGGCGCTGTTTATCCCCGATGTGTCACCCACAACTGGGACAACTGGCGCGGGGGCTGTTTTTACGGGGATGGAGTCTATTTGCTCCTTGAACACTTCAAACTTAATAGTGGTTAGTTTTTTGCCATAAACGCGAACTTCTTTTGGGGGGCTGTCTTTGTGGTTGTGGGTTGTGGGTATACGGAGGATTCTAGCTGCATCAGCTGTCACAACAGAGTCAGCAAGCAGATTGTGCTCTGAACACACTTGTTTAAGTTTGGAAGCTACGGGGAGCCACTCAGAGAGCGTGACGGGGGTTTTTAGCAGCCAGTAAACGTGTATGCCACGTCCAGAGCTTATGATAACAGGCTTTGGTATAGAGGTAGTTTCACAGAACCGATGCAAGTCTTTTAGGGCATGCGCTTGTGTTGGATATTCCTTACTCTCGCCACAATCTAAGTCGAGAAAGAAAGCGCATAATTTATGCACATTATCGACTCTACGTGAGGAATCCTCAGTAAACGTAGCTAACGCGAAGTAAGTATCATAGCCATCTACGTCGAGCTTAATGGCAGCGTCTAATAGTTCTCCTGTAGAACTGTAGAATTTCTGTACAGGCTTAGACTTTTTCCTATTAGCAAAAACGCAGTAATACCCAGTGTCACTAAGCGCAGCGTCTAAAAAACTTTTAGCGCCCATCAACTGCAACCTGAAGTGATACTGCGGCTAAGTTTCCTTAGCCGCAGTGGGTAGTATTTAGTTAGTCCACTTGTCGAGTAGCTCAACGAGTTCGTCGTCAACATCCCCTTCAGGTTCGGGTTCAGCAGATTTCTTACTGGCTAGTTTAACGGGTTCCGGTGGCTCGTCAGGGTCGGTGCCATCTCCACCATCATCCACCGCAGTTTTCTCATTGTTAGACTCTGTCCCCACAGTACTAGCATCAGTATTACTCCCAGTAGTATTGCTACCAGCATCCTTTTTTGGCTCCTCTTCTGGCTGCATAACACCATCAGCTTGAGACACTGTTATACTAACAGCTCGCTCTGCTTCAGGAGATTCACTTAGCTTAATTGCTTTCTCCAGTTCTTCTTCATTTAGGGGACGCACTGGGGTGAAGAATAACTTAGGTACATCGGCGTTATTGTCAAAGTACATCTGGGTAACAATCGCGATGATAGGAGTTTTGTCGTGCGCTTCAAGGAACTTAGCGTAGGACTGCATGGGCATTTTGTTAGCTATGACATCACCAAAAATACTCGTAGCTGGCAACTGGAGTTGGTACACTCGCTCCATATTATCTTCAGGTACAATAGCTAAGCGTTGGTTGTATCGGCAAGCTTTTGTGTTGTTTTGTCCAGACCCCTTCACGTTCATAGGGCAATCCATACAGCGATCAGCCTGTTTGTTTTCTGCAGGTATAACTGCTGCTGGCTGTTGTGTATCGTTCGACCAGCATGTGGGGCGAACTGCTTTCTCTGGGTCATAGACACCTTTGTAGTATGTTCGGGATACTTTAGCTGCCCTGACAATGATAACGTTCATCTCATTGTTATTGGTGACCTCTTGTTGTTCCCCAGCTATCATCTGGCGAAACTTACCTCCGCGCAGACTTATCCTTGGCATTGCTATACCGCCGCTCATGAGATTTTCATTAATCTCACGTAGTTTTTCTTGCAGTTTGGGATTTTGTACTATGGTGGTCCCTGCAAATAATCCAACGTCTTTGTTCTCAGTCATGTGTTGCTCCTACATATCATCGTCGGTATTGAGTTTAGAAGATTCGTTTATTAAACCTTCAAGTGGATCTTCGGGTATTTCAGGTTCCTTCACTTGCAGTAGTTCTTCAACAACTGCATTCAGCGAAAACCTATACGTGTTGCCTACTTTAATGTAAGCATTTTTTGGTATACGTCCTGATCTAACCCACGAACGTATAGTTGAGGTAGATACAGTGAAATGCTCTGCGACTACATCAATTGGCACAAATGACTCAGGCATGTTAACTCCTATTTCTTTACGGTGAGTATGTACTCTGAATCAACATTAAGTCCATCAGGTACAACATCGGGGTTTTCTTCTACGAAAGTTTTTACTACAGATTGATTGAGACGCTTTTCGAAGAATTCGGGTATTTCGTGTTCAGCAATGAACTTGTACATAGCTGCCCAGTCACTTGCCCAGTAACGAGTTTTTAATGTTCTGTAAAATAACCCTGCAGTAGTACGTACACTCTCTACGTTCTCATCTTTACAGTGCTTTAAAAGAACTTGTTTGATTACATCCATTTGGGATTCAAGTTCTTCTTCTATTTTCTTGTGCGCAGCTTTTACTTCAGCACGTTTATCTCTGATCTTGATAAAAACCGCAGTTAGTTTATTGACTGATAGATCACTCATTTCGTTTTCCTGTATTCGTACTACAAAAGCGGCTTGCGCCACACTCGACCAGTTTACTTCCTCGAACGAGTCCATCTGCTCTTTTAAGCCATCTGGTATAGAAATATTAATCCGTGCCATCTGCAACCTCGCTAGTGTTCCAACTTACCGCGCATTGTTATGGCAGTTTCGTATTCCTGTTTAGGGTAGTTTACCCTACTTTATCAAATCTTGATATAGCTTAATGATTTTTGTATGGATGTCTATTTTATTACGCAGCAATCCATAAACATGGCGTTCTATGATAGATCCTTGTAAATGGATTACACTGCACTTATTTACTTGTCCCGCTCGGTGGACTCTAGCGTTCGCCTGCAAATATATTTCTAGCGAACTTATCGGACTCCACCATACTACTGTATCTGCTGCTGTGAGTGTTACACCGTGAGCGGCAGCGGCAGGCTGAAGGATGAGTACTCTCGGGTCTGGGTTCTCCTGAAATGCTTTTATTATGCGGGTACGTTCTGCTACTGAGACATTGCCCTGTATTATTTCTCCTGTGATGCTATCTGCTTTGAGTTTCTCTGCGACGACTCGTATTGTATGTCGGTAAGCAACGAATATAAGCACTTTGTGACTGGACTCGTCAATGACTTCTTTCAGAACAGAGTACCTGTTTGAGATGTCAAATGCTATGGACTCATTGTCATCTGAATATACTGCACCAGAGGATATTTGCAGTAGTTTATTCATCATGTTAGCTGCGTTGATAGCCGTGATTTCTTCCCCCGCTGCTTTTATCACCATCTTCTTTTTCAGTTCGGCGTAATATTTTTTCTGTTGTGGGGTTAACTCAACATCGCGAGTTAGGTAAACTATATCGGGTAAATCTAAGCACTCCTCTTTTGTGAAGCGAATAGCAGGTTGTAGCACCCGGTGAACTGTAGTAGTTGCGCTATCTTTTGGTAGCCATCTAAACTGACTTACTCTGAACATTACTAGATCACGGAATGAACCAAACCATTTTGGTACGGCAGTGGGGTTAATGATTTTAGCTAGTCCATAAGCGTCTAACGGACTTTGTGCTGCTGGGGTACCTGTCATCATCCACACCCAAGTATCGTCAGTAATTAGCTTGTGGAGTTTTTTCCAACGGGCAGTATTTGCATTCTTATAGTGAGTTGCTTCATCTGCAATAATTAAGTCAAACCCCCCCTTCTTAATTTCATCATGGACTACCTTAACTCCGTCGTAATTTATTATCACATATTCAGCGTTGCCCGCTATAGTAGCCGCCCGTTTTTTTGCACTCCCATAAGCTATGTCTACGGTACGATGCATAGCACAATCAAACATCTCCGCTCTCCACGCAGTGTCCATAATAGACAGGGGGCAGATGATTAATACACGATGAATAATTCCTAAACTCATCAAGTAGTCACTTGCCCATATTGCACTGGCAGTTTTTCCTGTGCCCTGTTCATTAAAACAGAAAGCACGTTTGTAAAGGGTGAGGAACGCAGCAGTTTTAATTTGATGCTCAAAGGGAGTTATCATACATTGCGCCCAAGGATACTTTCGCTCTATAGGGGAAGGTACGTCTACCCCAAACTCCTTTAGCTTATGTACTTCATTTATGCCCCAGTAAACAAGTGTCTCATCGCCCACTTGTTTACTTTTTGGTATAGCGTTTAGTACGGGTACTGGGTCTTCCAGAGTAATTAACAAGGCTTTGTCTCTAATTATTTTCATCTATGGTTATCGTTGCCCTATTATTTATTCACCACGTTTACTTCTTCCTACTCTTACTCTTCTTTCGTTTCTTTTTCTTTTTCTTTTTAGCAAAATCATATAACTGTTTTTCAGACATACTGGTTTTTGTTTTCCTACCTTTACGTTTTCTAGCTAGTTCTGCACCCATGAATTTACGTTGCTTCTCTGTACTTGAAGGCATTACTTTTTCTCCAACAAGAATAGATTCAGGATCAGTTCATCCTTCATTTTTGCTTCCTCTTTTTGTGTGTGTTGTTCGATCTATTCCTACTAGGATTTTGCAGTGATGTGCCGTCTGCGTTAGAGCCGCCTTTGCTCAGCGCCTTTTTATGACTTATATCTTTGTCTTTACGATCTATGCCTCGTTTGTCATAGTCTCGTCTAGCGCGTTGCCGCTCCATTCGGTTTTTGTGCTCCCCTCTAGCTTTCTGTTGTTGGTATTCTTTTTTATAGGGTCTTGGTTTGTTTACGTAAGGCATGGTGTCTACTCCATAAATTTAAGGCTCTTCTGCCTTATGATTGTAAGGTGTAGTGACCTATCTTCACTCATTAATTTCTCCCATTATGAGGGCAGTCAGTTACTGGGCAATGTGCTTTACACAATCCACTAGAATTTGGATTCCATACATTAGTGTCGCAAGCTTTCTTCAGTCGAGTTGTACGGCGCGTCCAACCATCCCACATATCACTCTGTTCAGGTTTTGTGTAGGTGTGCTTAATAAAATCCTTAGCCCTAACAAATAGAAGCCCTGCTCTGACCTCTTCGACAAATGAAAAGTGAGCAAATATGCCCAGTGCCATCAAGGCAAGTTGATCGAGATCAGCATACTTACTTGATTTGCCTGTTTTGTAATCTACTGCATAAGCGTGTCTAGCATCTTCGTTGACTACTACTAAATCAGCTACCCCGCGCCACCAAACATGTTGGTCCCAGAAATCACACGCAGCTAAATTTCTTGTCAGTCCCATCTTGAACTCACATAAAACCTCGCCCCGTTTTGCTTTTAGTGCATCTATCATACTTTCAGCGTACTGAAATTTTATGGGGAGAGCTTTACCTATAGATACGTATTCTTCAGCAGCTTTATGGAACTCGTTGCCGTATTTCATTGGCCCATCAGCAAATTCTTTCTCATAGTCTTTTACTATATTAAGATGGTAGAACTGCTTTGGGCACTGTTCAAAATCGTGAATCTTTGAATACGACCACGGGAGTATGTTCTGTTCTCTGTAGAATTCGTCTCTACTCACTTTCCACCTCTACGGGTAAGTCAGCCTCGTGTATTGAAATTACGTTGTTTTTTTCCACCATCAACAATCCCCATAAGTATCTGCACAGCCTGATTCACAGTTCAGCGGTAGCCCTTCTGCCCAAGCTGGTGAAGTACGCATGATCTTCTCAATGAATTTACGTGCAGGATCAACTTCAACTTCGTGAACACAGACAACTATAGAGTCATGCACCATTAATACTACTTTGCACTTTTTTGCTATCTGCAACATCTGATCAGTGATGATGATTCTTGCGAGTGCTTGACAGAGGTTCTCCACTACTTTACCCCCATAGATTTTGACCTGCTCTTTACGAGTACTGTAAGAGAACTCTGGCCCATACTGCCCTGCTTCATGGGACAAATTACTGTACCTCATGAGTAGTCCGTTTGGTAGTTGTATAGCATTATCTTTTGGTAAGATAGACACAACTCCTTCCCGACCTAGAGAGTAATCTGTGTCATTGTTCATCGCAGCAAGCATGCTTTGCGCAGCTTTCCACAGTGCTTTGATTTTATCATTTTTGTTCCGGTAGATATTTATTACGCGGCGGCACTCATCCAACTCCATGTCTATTCCTTCAACTTTTAGTTGCGCCTGATCCCTCACTGCGCCCATACCGTAACCGCATCCGAGAATTTTGGTCTTCCCAACAAAGCGTTCTTCTTTAGTTACATCTTCAACAGCTTTGTCATAAATTTCAGCAGCCATCTGCTCGTACACTGGATCATCATTACGGAATGCTTCTACCAAATCATCTTGCTCTGCGAACCATGCCAGCACCCGCGCTTCAATCTGTGAGGAATCACAGTCTATGAGCATATGTTTTGGTGGAGCTACGATAGCTTTCTTAAGCACTTTAGCGTATTTCCCTTTGCGGCTAGGGAAGTTTTGAATATTTACGTTGTCCCATCCGCCGAACCGGCCAGTGTGCGCAGCGTAGTATTTTATGGGGACGGGAAAGTTACCCCGCGCAGCAATGCCCAGAAGTCGTTCTGTGCGTGTTTCCTCTAAGATGCTTTTGCTGCCCATCCTAGCTGCCATAAGAGCCTGTACACGTATGTCGGGATGTTCCTGCAGTGCTAAGAAGTCCTCATCTGTTTTAGCAAACGCGTAGGTTTCTTTATTTGTGGTGGGGCTAGTTTTCATCGGAGGGGACACCCCAAAATCTTTTAGTATGTTAGCGAACTTAGGGTTGCTCATAAGCTGCTTTTTGGTAGCTCCCACGCTTTCTAATAATTTTGCTTTGTCTTGTTTTACCTGCACTAGATGGTCATCCAGTAAAGTTACGTTGAGTTCCAGTTTAGGTTCTATAAACATCTTTAGCGTTGTGTCTATAACCTTCATCTCGCTGGGGGGGAAATTTGTCCCCATGATCTTGAACAAACCGAAACATAGTTCCACGTCATTGATGCAGTAGTCCCCGTACTTAGCTAGTTCCGCTTTTGTGAAGTCTTCTCTGTGCTTTCCGAGGGCGTTCACGACTTCATCTCCCTTAACGCCAATATTGTACCTTTTGGCGAGCTTAGCGAGACTACCACTAACCCCTATTCCATGTAGGGCACGGGCAATACACCAAGTATCCGCATACACACGAGGGTGAATGTCAAAGAGCCAACTAACAATAGCCCCATCAAAGGCACAATTATGGGCGAGTAATATGCTGTTCTCCCAATCGTAAGTATGCAAATCTTCTTTGAGCTGTTCATGTGTCCCACTAGCCCATTCAGTTTTTCCATTGTTAACTTTAACAGCAACGCCAATGGTCTGAAATAACTGACTTCGAATATATTCCTCAGTCGTTAGCTTCTTCAGGCTGTACTCTTTATCATAATATGTTTCGAAATCAACTGTTATGAGATTCATAATTCTATAATCTCCAAATTGAACGCCTCAAAAGAATCTATTTCTTGTAGTGCAGAATCGTGTTTCTTTTTCAAAGTTTTCCAATCTACCTTTAACTGAGCTATTAAAGAACTACGTAGATCCTGTACTGAGTATACTTCTTCTGTGTCTCTGTACCCATGTTTGTCTATACGTAAGTGTGTGTATGCAGGGATAGTAATAGAGCGATTATCCCCAACCTCTCTAACTATTTCTACAGAAGTAATTAAGTGCCTTGCTTGGTTAAGTCGATGCTGCTCCGCTGCTAAAGTATCGTCCCACTGGAAGTATTTATGTAGTACCGAGTCTTTTTCTTTTGCCTGTACAACAATTTCACAGGGCTGCAAAGTTTCCTGGTTGTTCTTTATCTGTAAAAGGCACTCACCTACTTGCTGGGATTCTTCTGTTGGTTTTGTACTATTTTTAAATTTGTAAATCATTATTCTTTTCTCCCGTACTTATCAGCATAGTAAGCAAACTCTTCTTCAGTACCAACATGAAACATACCGAAATGTCCACCTTTAGCTGGCCTCCATTCACCAACTCCGCAACCAAAACCACCATACTCAAATATGTTTACAATCTGATCATAAGTAATAATGCTAGCGTTAAAACGTACAATAAACTTAGTAGCCCACTCTTTAAATTCACCACGATATCGGATATCTATCGTTTGCCCAACTTTTACCATATCCTCACGCATTATTGGAGATCCATAAATAGGAGCTAACTCTCCTGGTATGTGGAAACTAGTACGTGCTTTAGTCATATCAAGACCAGCAACTTCTTTAGCCCCACGACAAGCACATGCTTTAAATCCAGATGCGGGGAACCCGTATTCTGTAGGGTATTCTATAGGCTCATCGCTACATTTATACAGAGAGTCTTCATAATCTTGTTCTGGACTTTTCTTTCCACGTTGTTGGGTATTTTTACCCATTTGTTTATCACGTATTTGTTTCACTGCTTTCGCTGCCCACTTATGCGATATAATTGGGGAATCACCAAGTAGTATTACTGGTGCTTTTTTAATATTTATCTTATTTAATACAACTACATTACTTTCTGCTTGAACATTACTCATGTTGTTCTCCTAATTAAAATTAAAATTAAAATTAAACTTAAAACCCCACCCTACCACACCTTGCCTCACCTGCCCTGCCTTGCCATACCTCGCCATACCCAACCTCGCCACACCCTGCCACACCCTGCCATACCTGCCCTGCCATACCACACCACACCTTGCCCTGCCACACCCTGCTTTACCTGCCCTGCCATACCACACCATACCTCGCCACACCACACCACGCCTAACCCAACCTTGCCTCACCTGCCCTGCCCTGCCATACCTCGCCCCGCCCTGCCATACCTCACCTAACCCCGCCTCGCCTTGCCTGCCCTGCCCCGCCATACCACACCACGCCATACCGCACCTTGCCTTGCCATACCTTACCTGCCCTGCCCCGCCATACCTCACCTCGCCTCGCCCCGCCACACCACACCCTGCCATACCTGCCCTGCCGCACCATACCCCGCCTCGCCTTGCCATACCTTGCCTCACCTGCCTTGCCCTGCCATACCTCGCCTCGCCTTGCCATACCTCACCTAACCTCGCCATACCATACCTGCCCTACCTTGCCTTGCCACACCTAACCCTGCCTTGCCCTGCCCTGCCATACCTGCCCTGCCGCACCAAACCTCGCCTCGCCCTACCCTGCCTTGCCCTGCCCTGCCATACCTGCCCTGCCGCACCATACCTCGCCTAACCCTGCCTTACCTACCTTGCCATACCTGCCCTGCCCTGCCACACCCCGCCTTGCCTTGCCACACCAAACCTCGCCTCGCCCTACCCTACCTGCCTTGCCCTGCCACACCCCGCCTTGCCCTGCCAAACCACACCTCGCCATACCTCGCCCGACCCTACCTGCCCTGCCAAACCACACCTTGCCATACCTCGCCTTGCCCTGCCAAACCACACCCTGCCTTGCCATACCTGCCCTGCCATACCTTGCCCTGCCCTGCCTTGCCACACCTAACCATACCTCGCCCGACCTTACCTGCCCTGCTTCGCCATGCCCCGGTGGGCGTTTACCATCATCGTCTGCAGGGCATCGAGTTTTGGTGCGTTCTTGATGAACTCAGCGAAAACAGCGCTCATCCCCGCAATCGGTTTAGTCCGTTCATCGCCTTTGAAATCGATATATTTCTGGATCAGTTGGTACTGAACGCCTTTCTGATACACAATGAATCGACGGACTGCGATGTCGCCGGGGTGATTCTCGGCCTTTTCTAAGTCGTCATAATATGTGTCGGCTTTGGATGATCTAGCCATGATGTCGTTCTCCTATTGCTCGTACGATATAACAAGTAATCACAAGACCCTCGTACGGTTAAGGTCCCACGGTGTGGTTGATTACTTTCTAGCGACTTGCCTCCACTCCACTTGCTCTCGCATGGTTGTTCTCTGTATTAGCGTTGAACCACATCCGCATGTAGCTACTAAATCTACTGTTTCATTATCGAAAAGGTTTCGAATGGTTATAGTTCTTACGAACTTACATTGTGCGCAACGTAAATCATAGCGTTGCCCTTGGTGGCTAATCAAAGTTTTCCCATAGTCTACTACACTAAACATTTCTTGCTGCACGGGAGTGTTGGGATCTTGCTGGCGGGTAAGAGTCTTTCTAGTCCATGATGCACTCATTATTTCAGTGCGGATGTCTTTTGCGCTGCTCATGGGGGCTTCAGCTTCTGCTAATAACTCACAAGCATAATCCAGCGCGTCATTTACAGACTTTAAAAAAGGTTCATGATTTCGCTGTAAGATATTCGCCACTTCATGCATATTGTCTTCGTTGACAACAAGGGCAAACCCATTACAGCTATTGATCTCGTCTATGTTTCTCTCTTGTAGCGGCGTAGGTTTGTTCTTCCCCGCCTTACATTCTATACCAATAAATTTACCATCGAAGCAAGCTATAATATCTGGCACCCCGCTACGCCCATACCCACCTGTCACTGGGTAGAAGTAATAGCAGCCTAACTCCTTAAGTTGCTTTACTACGACTTTCTTAACCTTGGCTTCTGGTGTCATGTATCTACTCTCCTCGATTTCTCTCGTTCTTCTACCCATGCTTCGTATGAAGCTACAGCTTTCGATCGTTCTTTTGCTCTGCTCATCATTCTTCCTCTGGTAATAGTCCTGCTGCTACAGTATTGTTAGGGACTCGCTGCTCCAAATACTGTTCTGCTAATTCTATTGCTTCTGCATTAGTGTAAGTAACCTTATACCAACCTATTAAATATCCACGAGAATTAATCTTAGGTATTTTCTTCGGATTGGGTTTTCGGGATTGCATTATCTCCTGTCTTTATATGTAAAAACCAACTTAGAACTGGCAAGATTAGTAGGTAACTGGCATCAAATTTATCTTATAAGATAAATGAGATAAAGCAGGGTTACTCGCATTTGGTCGTTCGTCGTTGCCCTGAAGCGCAACCTTACCCAGAATACAGTTATGAAAACACTATGGGGTAACTGTACTAAGACATACGAGCATTGCATTCACACCCTGTCAGTGAATTTGAGTAGAGATAAGCTTCAGCCCCATGTTCGATATAATGTCACTCTACCACACTACTTTAGACCGTTCAAGTTTTGTTGGGTACGTTACGCAAACGTACCTAAATGTGTTCTATGGTTGATGTTCTTCCGGTGCTTCCTTATCATAAACAAAGTACAGGTCGTTACAATGACGGTAGCCTATCCCACCTACGTATGTTCCAGTGTCATTGATACTTAAGATAGCCAGCCTGTGCGCCATTACTTCGGGAACTATATCAGGAAGGTACGCTTTTTGTTCATCGTTGGGGTCATCCACATCGCGTCTATAAATAGTGTCAAACGAGCCACCTTGTTTTGCCCGAACAAACCAGAATGGTCCAGAAGCGAAACGAGTCTCAAGATTACACTGGCCCTGCACCTCTAGCATTCTAGATATAACATCCTTTACTAAAGGGTCACGAAACACATACTTGTCATCTAGCATAAATTGCATTTCCCGTAATAACGCAGGGGTCAAATTAGTAGTCTCACCGGACTTTGCCATTGCCCAGTCAGACACATTCATATTAACCTCATCAAAAATCTTACCCCGCTCCTGCTTTATTTCATATATGTAATCACGGGCTTCCCGTGCAAAGGAAGATATAGTTACGACCATCATTTCAGGGAGGGTATACATCCTGAGATATTTCAGTGCATTCTTCACCGCCCTATCCATGCTACCTGACATAACTGTATGAGAATGTATTCTGAATGTACTAAACCGCTTATTATCAATCGTCCGAGAGACTACATTAAATGTTCTGGGGGGGGAGTGATATTCCAGGACCTGCTGGAGTGTTTCTGTAACTTGCATATCTCTATAAGATATGGAGCCTAGAGCAAATACATCGCCAGGGTAATACACATGGAGCATATCGTTAATGTTGTTGCTGTATTGGGCAAACCTAACTCCACGTAATTGCTCCCGAATAGCCTTAGCAAATATACGCAACGGCGCTTCAATAGCTGTGTTTGTTTCAAGATTCACATGAAGCGTGCCCATACCACCACCAGATCGAGAAGCTAAATCAGATATCAATGTATGTTGTCTATTCATAATCTCACCTCGTTTTTAAGATATACATGTTTACCTACTGTTGGAATGTCATTCCGGTTGCCTTTGATAACCCAAAGCAGCGGAGCGTTCCATTTATCCCCCCATCCACCATATAGATACCCATCAGTAAATACGATGTGTACCTGCGGAGCTATATTTTGCTCCTGTACGTATTGCATCACACAACGAACATCTGTTCCCCCACCGTAACGGGGTCGTGTAGTTTCAATACATCGGGCTACTTCCTCATCACGGTATACTTCAGTGTGTACTACTTGGGTATCCCAATACAAAACCCGAACGCAGCGGGGGCGTAACGTATCGCAGATACACTTGAATTCAGACATGAAGTCCCGTATATCCTCATCCCCGATAGACCCAGAGTTGTCGATTTCCACGCAGACATCTGCTATTCGTTCACTATACGCGCTAGGTAAATACATTTGATTAACCACAGACATAAATCTTCTATTAGGTCTACGATATGTAGCCAAATCATTGCCCACGCAATTTTCGTTCATGAACTCCCGCAACACTTCTTGGTACGGTATCTGCGCTTTTAGGAGACTACCAAATTCCCGCTCTCCCCCGCCGGACCCTATGCTTCCTGCTAACAAAGCCCCTTGCCTGATACCCTCGTCAATGTCTCGACTAAGCTCCCGCTTTTCTGCTTCCGTAAGTGAATCAGCGCCATCCCAATCGTGCTCATCAAACCCAGTCCCGGCACTCTGGGCTTTACCTTTCCCATTAGAAGATCCTTCACCTCCTTCGTCGTCACCTCCTTCGTCGTCACCCTCTTTATCTTCAGCTTCCTTTTTGAGAATCTCAAATACTTGACCTGAGTTCATACTTGCAAATCTAGTATCCAGTAAGCCTAGCGCTTTGCCATTTTCATCTGTAGGCATAACAGCAAACCCATCAGGATTGTCGTTCACGATCTTCAGGTTGCTAACATAATCACAAGAGCAATTCGCTAAATACGCATTCTCTTCATATAAATGCCTCCAAGTGTCCAAGTGCTTATATAGTTTGTGGTAGCTTTCATGCAGCACAAGGAACCGCAGCATTGCATCAGTAAGTGATACAATAAACTCCCCCCCATACCGCTCATCACGTCCGTTAGTGCAGGCTGTAAATACCAGCCCCGTCTCGGGGGTAGTGACAACTTTACGTGTCCCTATCATGAGTATACCTGATAAAGCTATATACTTATCTTTACCCATAATCGCAACAACAGCCTTAGTAAGTCGCTGCTCCGGTGTTAAATCATTATTCAGTCTTAACATCTTCGTTCTCCCGGTTCATGTTTATCTTATGAGATAAATTATGATTGGTCAGCACTGAACATATAACCATTATCCATTGCCCACTGGGCAAAGTTCGTGTTTTGGTATATGAACTTGCTCTTAGCATAGTTAGGTGCAAGTACTCCATTGGCGAACAGCCCCTGTGCTTCACTATCCAAGCGGCGCATGTAATCAACCCACGGAGACACCCATTCCCGCTCAATAGACGCCAATGCCCTATAAACAACCATACATACGGCAGCGTCAGAATCAGGCACCCGCGCATTGTGGGGGTCTTGCTTAATAGATTCCGTAGTTGGCAGCTGATCTGCTAGTTTAACGTACGCCATGAGATCCATCGCTCCACGATCACCAATAGTCCCCATTAACAAAGCACAGAGTGTTTGGTCATCAAACTGCGCCCGCTTCTTCATCCAGTCAGACGCTGCATGTAAACCTCTTGGTGTAACAAACGCATACGACTGTCTCTTGGGGTGGAATATATACAGGTTATCGTCAGGATTTTCGACATCCTCAAACGAATGAAACAACTGCGGGTTGTCCTTACACCAGCCTAACACGATGGGATCTATATCGTGCTGTACTCCCCATGCAATCCACTCCATGTTATCGGGCTTGCGGGAATAGATGATAGTAATTCTATCGCATTGGTGGGGGAGCATCATATCACCTACACCTTCTGCAGCTAGGTTAGTAGTGGCAAACACAATGCTCCCTTCAGGCAGCGTATACGAACCAATTTTATGTTCCAGCATCAGACGCATCAGTGCATTTTGAACAGGGCGGGGAGCCTTACCATACTCATCTATATCAAGAATGATTGGCGTGTTGAGGTGCATACCAAGTTCTTCGTTGGTAGCAAAGGTGACATAACGAGAGTTGTCATTCATTATAGCTATGTTAGGGATCATGACATCCCCTAGGTCTTTATTAGTGCAGTCAAAATAACACTGCGTATGCGTAGGCAGTTCTTTACCTAACATAGGTAGTATGGTGCTCTTGCCTGTACCCATATGTCCCTGTATACATACCGTTCGGTTAGCCCCCCCAGCAAGGATAGCTTGCATACATTGTTCTAAACTTAAAGCGTACATCTTGTGTGCTTGATTCATAGTTCGTTCTCCTGTTGTGGTTCTAACAAATCTAGTTCATTTTCAAAGTTACGTTCTTCCCTCTCTCTGTTTATATCCTCCCATAATGCTGATATGTCTGCACACAAGTGTTCTTCTATGGAATATAGTTTTCTCTGTATACCCCATACCTCAGCCCAAATAGATAGAAGTACACCCAGTATAAGTACCATACTTTCCTGAGTAACAGCCCCTATAAGAATAGTAGCACCCGCAGCTACAATAAGAAGTTTATCCATTTCGTTCTCCTGTGTTTATCTTATGAGATATTACATTTCATATTTTTAAGCTTGGTAAACTGTTGATCATTTCATCTACACTACGCTTAGTCATTCGGCGTAGCCCCTCATCTTCACGTAGGCCACTCGCAGAGACACCACGTAATGCAGTCTCCAAGTCTGTACGCATCTTCTCCAACTGAGAATCTTTAGTTACATTACACACGGTAAGTAAATCCACCACGTCTATCACGTTAGTAATGAGAGAATCCCTGAAAACTTTCTTTACTTCGTCATCACCATAATCCAGACGCTCCGACATCTTAGTGAGTACGTCATAAACTTTATTCCAGAGGTGGTTCATAGCGCTCGTGAGCTGCTTGGCATAGTAATCATTATAATGAGACTCCAGTGTGGCTCTTTCTTCGTTGCCAATGTCCAATCTAAAATCCCCTGCTTCTGGTAGTGGAACGTAGTTCACGTTAAAGTAGAATTTATTTCGGATTGCATCCTCCGTTGGGTACTCGTTCTGGTTAAAGAAGTCCCCAAGTTTACTCTTCGCTTGTACGACTGCCCATGAATACCCTTGCATAAACACATCAACCAACCGATAGAACTCCACCTGAAATGCGGTCATCTGTTCATGGTAGCTAAAGTATTGAGCAATGGGTAAAAGCTGGAAGCCCGTGCTCCACGGTAGAGTCATACTGTAATGTGACTTACGTGCATTTTGGGCAAAGCTCTGTACCGCCTTGAGATCGGGGGATGATCCCAAAAGAGCCTTGTACACGTTCGCTACACCCGCATCGGCGTTGTTGTCGTTGTTCACTTGGGTGGACGCCCTCTTATCCTTCTTACGCCCTGTCCATACTCCTTGAGTGTGCTCCGTTAGCATAGCTGAACTGCTAATAGATATTGCTTCGATTTGTGGTGCTTGTTGTATTAGTGCATTCATACTCTTACTCCTTCTGCTTTTGCGTCTTCATACATTGCTGAGTCATTTCGAACCCAAAGTTCCCGCTCCTCGTTATCAAGCTTGAAGTCGGGCATATCTAGCACATTCCTTATGTAGCGATCTATATCCTCCCTATATTCCTTAAGGTACTCTTGCATTGTCATACTTCACCTCCTTCTGTGTTTATCTTATGAGATAAATTTAATGCTGCTTTGCTCTGTCTTTCCACACTCGCACCACTTGTTGCGTCTAGTAAGGGCCAGAGAACTAAACGGAATAGCTTCACCTGTTGTTGCATGAGTGAGCAAGAACTCAGCTACCCCATGATAATCAGCATCCCACGACTTAAGCCGCGCTTCAGGGAACCTATGAAACAGTTCCCACATTACATCCCTATGCCCATGCCAGCATAGGCTCGTACTACGCCGCCCTGATGGAGATATACTAGCTCCTACTTTTTTACTGCATACTACGCGGAGCGTAAATGTTAGGCAGTTCGACACCTCCAATTTGTTAAAAACGATGTTCCCCCCATAAGCTTCTTTACTTACGGACTGGACAATTTGGTCCAGTTCCCTCCTACTTACACCCCATAATTTCATTACGTCAGGGTATCCAAGTGTAACTTGATTTACTTGCACAATTGCCATACTTCACCTCCTTCGTCTTCATCTTCCTTTTTTGAGATTCTCAATGCGTTCGAGATTCTCAAACGCAAGCTGGTGCTTGCGGTCTAATTCTTGTGAGTACGTACATGCTGCGTCATATTGGGTATGGTGCTGTCGATCAGGGCAATCAGCGAACTCCAAGCATTCTTCTATTTTTTCCCCACAGTATTCGCAGTAATCTTCGTCACCTCCTTCGTCCTCAGCTTCCTTTTTGAGAAGCTCAAATGCTTGACGTGAGTCCATATTTGCAAATTGGGAAGGGTGCCGCAATTTCAGTAACTTGCTGGCCAAGGAGTTTAGCGAACAGGTGAGGTCGGTTATCTCCTCTGCTTGTGTAAGCACCAGCTTGCGTAGCTGCTTCTTCGTAAGTTTCTTGATTATAATGTCTAAGTTCATAATATTTCTCCATTGGTACTAACTGATTAAAAATCAATTTCGCCTTCTTCATCGGCGTTGTCCAGTTGGCTCATCTTGGGTATGGTGATGTCGCCCAAGTCCTTGGTAGGACAGTCGAAGTAGCACGGTGTGTCTACAAACTCCTCAATCAAGACATTTTTGCCAGATAATAGGCATTCGTGAACCTCCTCATCACGATCAGAGGAGTCACCTCCTTCACCTTCCTGCTTCTTCGTAAGTTTCTTGATTACGCGTTGCGGATAAATATTAGGCTCGCGTGAAGCACGCCTGATAAAATCCTTCCAGATAACTCCTTCACCAGGTATTTTTCCGCCCATGATATTCTCCTATGTTTATCTTATGAGATAACATCTTTATACGTAAAACCTATAGCAGTATTATAAAAACCTGTAGTAATCGCAGTACCTGCTTCATCGCCCACGACAGTATTATAATTACCACCAGAATCTTAAATACTTAAGTCAGTGTCATGGTGGTCCTCCTCTCCCGTGTTTATCAAAGCTTCATTGATTCCATAATCTCTACCAATGTACCTCAATGGCATATGATCTCTGTATGCGTTCGTGAGTGCGTTCTCATACGCGTCCTCACGCGTATGCCCTGTCCCGTAAATGTCGTCACATGTGGGATGATATGCTACCCACTCAGCAGTGCCCTTAACAGGCACCTTTGGAAAAGTGATCTCAATTTCTTCAAGAGCGGATTTTATTGGTTTGGCGAACAAATCGTCCTCCTTTTCCTCGTAGCCCCTCAAAATACTCTTAATTGCTTCATGCGTCATCCTGTGTATTTCTACCTCATACGGGTTGTTAGATCCTACAGAGCCTTTATAGTGAGCTGCTAAAATCCTTAGTCCTGCCAATCTAGATACCATGCTTTTCATTCTACTCGCTATGCTTTTCATTCTACTTGCTCCTTAGTTGCTCCGGTTGGAGGTTGGACAAATGCTGCGTTACCGCAGCGTCAAACGCACG